>TARA_R110000764_G_scaffold65012_3_pt1 | contig 38595 bp, 32 predicted proteins | sample TARA_R110000764 | Tara Oceans TARA_R110000764 (sample SAMEA4398111) | marine metagenome | biome: Polar Biome; feature: [SRF] surface water layer (ENVO:00010504); material: water (ENVO:00002006), including particulate matter (ENVO:01000060) such as... | depth 5 m | reverse complement strand
ATATCAGCAGCCCAATTAATGTTCCACCGCATAATAACTCAGCGATGGACGGCTATGCATTTGCCCATAAAAGTTTACTTAATGAACAATGTTTGAAATTGGTTGGTCGTTCGATGGCCGGTCAACCTTTTGAAGGCAAGTGCGGTATAGGTGAGTGCATTCGCATTATGACCGGCGCTAAAATTCCTGTTGATTGCGATACTGTTGAAATGCAAGAAAACTGTCAGGCAGATGCTGAAAATATACTTTTTCTAGCGCCACGTCATATTGGCGACCATGTTCGATTAATGGGTGAAGATATTGACCAAGGGCAGGTTGTTTTTACCAAAGGACGACGCTTATCGGCAATTGATATTGGTGTATTAGCATCACTTGGCATTAATGAACTTAACGTGTTTCGAAAAATTAATGTTGCACTGATTGCTACTGGCGATGAATTAAAAGCTTTAGGACAACCTCTGCAAAGCGGCGACATATTTGAAAGTAATAGCTATGCGTTAGCGGCAATGCTTAAAAATCTCAATGTTAATGTGATTAATTTTGGTGTGATTGGCGATGATGAAAATGCAATTAGAGAGGCTTTTATGCAAGCTGATGCTCAGGCTGATGCTGTTATTTCCTCCGGTGGTGTTTCGGTAGGCGATGCCGATTACACCAAGCTAGTACTTGAACAAATAGGTGAAATAGCTTTTTGGAAAATAGCCATGAAACCCGGCAAGCCTTTTGCTTTTGGTACATTACCCAACAGTATTTTTTTTGGTTTACCGGGCAACCCAGTGTCTGCCATGGTTACTGCCGATTTACTGGCAATGCCAGCGCTAATGAAACTCCAAAATTACCAAGCGACACCTGCAATTACCTTATCCGCTAAAACGGTTACTGATTTAAGGAAATCACCAGGGAGAATGGATTTTCAACGTGGTGTTTTATCTTATAACCAGCAAGGTGAATTAATGGTAACAAGCACGGGAAATCAAGGGTCAGGCATATTAACCAGTATTGCTTCTGCAAATTGTTATATTGTTTTACCTGCAGAGCAAGGTCGGGTGAAAGCAAATGAAACAGTCAACATTCGTTTGTTTGAGCGTTTTTTTAGCTAAATATATACCGACAATAAATTGAAATTTAAGTAGGGTTTAGGTTTGTCAAAAACCATTTATTTTATTCCAGGCACTATGTGCAATCAACAATTGTGGCTGCCTGTATGGCAGTTGCTGCGAGAACAATGTAATGAGGAACTTCAGCTCATCCACTTAGTGATCCCAAGCTCAGGCACTATGGATGAGGTAGTTGACGCATTAGCTCATAAAATTATTGAAAAGAACGCGATATTAGTCGGGTTTTCGCTCGGCGGTTATATAGCAAGTGCAATAGCGTTAAAGTTGGCTCACAAACTTCAGCACTTATTAATCGTTTCTAATTGTCCGAAAAATCTGCCAGAAGCTGAAATTAAACAACGTAAGCGCACCGTTGACTGGATTAAGCAACGCGGTTACACAGGCATTCCACATAAACGCATTGATGATCTGCTGCACCCGAAAATTAAGCAATTAAGTTTGCCGCGTTATCAGCATATCAAACAAACGATTGTCGAGATGGATCAAGCGCTTGGTGTAAATGTCTTATTGCATCAAATCAGTGTCTCGTTGCTAAGACCTAATTTATTGTCTTTATTGGCAAATTTAACCTTACCGATAACATTTCTTGTGGGTGATGAAGATAACTTAGTTGAGCTTGTATCATTTAGAAAAGAATTAGCACAAATGTTTACTATTGAAGAAAATGTATTGATACATGAAATCGCTAATACGGGTCATATGCTACCTTTAGAATCGCCTCAAGTCTTAGCAACAAAAATTATTCATATATTGACGAGTTAATGCTACTTTTCATCGTCTTAAATAGCGCCAATAATTTAATTGCGTAAAGCTGTGCTTGCTTGAGTGAAAGCGTGTAAAATAGCGGCAATTATTTTTAAGTTAGGACTTTTACGTTGAGCGACAGCAAATTTTCATCACTTACCTTGCAATCTGCAATTTTAGAAAACCTTTCATCACTGGGTTACCACGAGATGACAGAGATACAAGCTAAGAGCTTGCCGGCTATTTTAGCGGGGCAAGACGTTATTGCTCAAGGTAAAACGGGTTCAGGTAAAACGGCAGCATTTGGTCTTGGTTTATTGAATAAACTACAAGTTAAAAAGTTTAGAATTCAAACCTTAGTACTTTGCCCTACGCGTGAATTAGCCGACCAAGTAGCAAAAGAAATTAGAAAATTAGCTCGGGCCGTTCATAACATTAAAGTGTTAACGCTTTGTGGTGGTACACCTTTTGGTCCGCAAGTGGGTTCATTGGAACACGGGGCTCACATTATTGTTGGCACGCCCGGCAGAATTGAAGATCACTTAGGTCGAGGCACTTTATCGTTGGACCATGTTGATACACTGGTTTTAGATGAAGCTGATCGTATGCTCGATATGGGCTTTCAAGCAGCATTAGATAACATTATTGATAAAATTCCTCAGCAACGTCAAACCTTATTATTTAGCGCGACGTTTCCAGATCAAATTCAAAAAATTGCTAATAAATATTTGCAAACACCGGCAGTCATAAAAGTAGAGTCGAATCACGAAAATAGCACTATTTCGCAACACTTTTATCAAGTGGAAAACGATGAAGATCGCTTATTAGCTATTCGGTTATTGTTATTAACACACAAGCCTGAGTCGAGTGTAATATTCTGTAATACCAAAATTGAAACCCAGAATGTTGCAAACAAATTGGCCGCTTACGGTTTTGGTGTGGTTGCATTGCATGGCGATTTAGAGCAAAAAGACAGAGATCAAACTTTAGTACGTTTTGCTAACAAAAGTGCTTCAATATTGGTTGCAACCGATGTAGCTGCGCGCGGCTTAGACATTGAAGCGCTTGACGCGGTATTTAATTATAACCTTGCGCATGACACTGAAGTTCATATTCATCGTATTGGTCGTACAGGTAGAGCAGGCAGTACTGGCTATGCCTTTACTTTGTTTAGTAACAAAGACAGATACAAAATTGGCTTACTAGAAGATTATTTAGAACGCACCATTGAAGGCGAAGAATTACCGAGCAATGAAGTGCTAGAACACAGCGTTTTCACAGCAAAAATGGCGACGATACAGATAGATGGCGGGAAAAAACAAAAAGTTAGACCTGGCGATATTGTTGGCGCACTCACCAGTGAAAATGGTATTACATTTGAGCAAGTCGGTAAAATTCAATTAGGGCCAAACTGGGCTTACGTTGCTGTTGATAAAATGGTGGCGAGAAAAGCGTTAAACAAGTTAACCCATGGCAAATTAAAAGGCCGCACATTTAGAGTACGCGAATTAAAGTAATTTGAATGTACGTGCGACTTACCTATATAAAGTTCAATTGTCAGATAACATTATCTGGCAATTTTAGAAAATAAAGGTATGATACTGATGATATGTACAGTTGTTGTTGAAGTGTTTGCGCTTACTGCAAATACATTTTAGCAATAACGTGAGTTTGGTAATAAATAGTTAATTAAGGGATAACAATGGCAGTTGAAAGTCGATTTGTCGTCATAAGACAAGGTGTGGAGGTAGAAACGTTCATGGATAAAAAAGCCGCAGATGAATATGATAAAATGCTTGATATGGCAGACAGTTTATCTGAAATGTTTGAACATGCGCCTGTCGAGCTTTCTGAAAGTATCCGTGAAGAGCTTTGTGTGTATTTAGCACAAAATAGAGATGATGTACTCGTTGCCTTACAAGCTAAGAAAGCTAAAGTAGTGTCTAACAAAGCAGCATCAACTAGCTCGAGTAAGCTAAAAGATGAGCCAGTAGAAGAGGTTGTTGAAGCACAAGCAACTGAGACAGTAAAAAAGGCTAAAGCAACAAGTACCAAAGCAAAAGCCAAAGCTAAAACTGCAGCATAATAGGCAAATGGGCGAGCGTCATTAACTGAAGTAAAAACTTGCTTAACCTATGAAGCTTGTTTATTACCTAGCTAAACTAGACTAATGGTGGTGTTTTGGAATATCAGTTAATACGCAGTGAACGTAGAAAAACAATTGCCTTACAAGTTAGAAGTGCTCAAATTATTGTTAGAGCACCCAAATTTGTAAAAACAGCCTATGTTGAAAGCTTGATCCAATCGAAGTTGCAGTGGCTAAATGAAAAAGTGGCTGAGCAACAGCAAAACACCCTATTAAACCCTTCATTTAGTGAACAGTTCAGCCGTGATAATACTGACCAAAAGCCATCAATATATATCGATGGTTTACCGCATAGTATTATTATTACCTATGGACGTTCTGATGTTATTCATGATCCGCATGAGCAAAGTTTAACGGTTGTTATTAATGCGCGTTATGATACTTGCGATATGTATTCAGAAGCAGCCGTGTTGAAAATTAAGTCGCAAATAGAAGCTTGGTTTAAAGCTCGAATAGAGGCATATTTAGCACAAAATATTGTCTTGTTTTCAGAAAAAATGTCACTGCATGCATCATCTTTTAAGGTTAGAAAATATAAAGCGCGCTGGGGCAGTTGCAATAGTCGTAGTGAATTGAGTTTTAATTATTTATTGAAAATGCTACCAACTTGGGTAGTTGACTATGTAATTATTCATGAGCTATGTCACATTAAACATATGAATCATTCGACAAAATTTTGGCAATTAGTTGCCGTGTATTGCCCCGAATATAAAAGTGCCAAAAACTGGATGCAAAAAAATCAACCTCATCTGAAGTGGTTGTAGTTGTTTTAATCTTCTAATAACCCTTGCTAGAATCACATCGCTATAACCCCCTTCATCATTTTATGAACTACCGCTTTTAATTAAATTAGTTGGCACAAGATCTGCTAGTTAAAAAGTGCTTCTGGTGATTTAAAAAAATAATAAAAATAATGATTAATATCCAATTACATCAACGTTTGTAAATAACCATTGATAGTATTGGTAACAAGGGGATGAATATGAAATTAACACACTACAGTTGGAAGGCATTATGCATTTATCTAGTGTCTGCTGTTTTGTCAGTTACGTTTATTGAATTAATAATAAACTTGTAAGGAAATAAGTGAGGTTGTTGTGGTCTCTTTCCTACTTTCTAAAAGTGGATTTTTGCATAAGAAAAGCAGCTAAAGCTATGAAATGAAATGTTTAATCTCAATAATCAAACTTGTATAAAATAAGAGCGACAGTTTATATCAGTAACCAATGCGCTAAATTTGGTGAGATAACTTGAGCTACTATTTTGATTTGTTAGCGGTAGGACAGGTTAAGATATGTAGTGGGCGCATACTTTTCAACAAGCAAGTTGAATAAAAATGTCGCCTTTATTCGCATTTTCAATTAACAGCAGAGTAAATTTAATGTAAATTAGGCGTTAATAAAAAAATAATTAAGGAATCGCGCCAAATGAGTACAAATGTTCTTATTTGTGATGACTCTAACTTAGCCAGAAAGCAAGTACTTAGAAGCCTTCCAGAAAACCTATCTACAGATGTGCAATTAGCCAAAGACGGGCAAGAAGCGCTTGATATTTTACGTAATCAAAATATTGACATTCTTTTTCTCGATTTGACTATGCCAGTTATTGACGGTCTCGGCGTATTACAGGCAATGAAAGATGAAGGGATTAATTTACCGGTTTTTGTGATTTCGGCTGATGTTCAACCTGAAATGCAAAGCCGCGTATTATCGCTAGGTGCAAAAGCATTTTTGCGTAAACCTATAGAATTAGATACATTAAATGAACATTTAAGTAATCACGGTTTCCTATGAATGCATTTGACTTAACTGAGGATCAACACGACTGTTTACAAGAGTTGATTAATGTCGCCATGGGACAAGCGAGCGATCAACTCGCTCGCTATTTAGATACCTTTGTATATTTAAAAGTACCCAGCATTGAGCAAGTTCGATCAGAACACTTATTCGATAGCCTTAATCATGACTTAAAAGCAACGGCAATTGTTAGCCAAGGTTTTTTTGGCTATGAAGGTATTCGTGGTGAAGCATTGCTGATGTATCAACCGCTTGATTCAAATCGGTTAGCTGACTTACTCGGTTATGAAGCTGATGAACTTTCATTTGATGAGCAAATGATTGATTTAAGTTCTATCTTAACTACTACATTTTTGAATGTATTTGCCAGCCAAATAGATAACCAAATGTCGTATAGCGCACCTAGACTCTTATCGACAAACTTAACTAAAGTAAATGAGCACATTCAACAGCAGTCATTTAACTGGGATTTTGCTCTAAAAGTTAAAATTAGTTATCAAGTAACAGACTACTCATTTAATTGTGACATGGTATTACTTATACCTGAAGAAGCTATTAACAATATTAAAGCTGTTATTGACCGTATATTGGCAGACTTTTAACAATGTTGAATGAACTTTGCGGTGATCTTTCAAATCGCTTAAATACCGGGATTTTAATTTTAGATAATAATTTTAAGATCCTTATGTGGAATCGATTTTTAGAAGTGCATGCCAATAAAAGCGACAAGCAAGTTATTGGTAAAAGTATTTTTACTGTTTTTCCTGAACTACCTAAGAAGTGGTTTGAGCGTAAGCTCTCAAGTGTACTACAGTTAAAAAACCAATCTTTTTGTGGTTGGGAACAACGTCATCATCTATTTGAGCTTTCTCATTCTCGTCCGATAACAACCGATAGTGATTTTATGGCGCAAAACTGCACTTTTTTACCTATAGAGGTTAAAGGAGAGGTTGAGCGTATTTGCATTTTAATTGAAGATGTAACTGATGTTTGTCATTACCAAACTCAATTAAACAAAGTATTACAAGAGTTAGCTTTATCTAATCGCATAGACGGGTTGACCCAAGCTTTTAATCGAAAGCATTGGGAAGAATGTTTAGCCGCCGAATTTTCTCGTGCTCAACGTTACAAACAAGATCTCGCTTTGGTAATGTTAGATTTAGATCAGTTTAAACTGTTAAATGATACTTATGGTCATCAAGGTGGTGATAAAGTGTTAATTGATATCGCTGAAGTGATTAATGGATTATTACGCATGGGCGATCTATTTGGCCGTTATGGCGGTGAAGAGTTTGCGGTTATTCTACCTAACACAGGGCTAACCGGCGCAAATGATGTTGCCGAGCGTATACGTAAAGCCATAGCAAGTAATGCTATTGAGTATCAAGACAAAAACATTAATGCCACTGTTAGTATAGGCGTTGCTGTAATGGATGAATACGACACTCGTTATGAAGACATCATCAGTCGTGCAGATATTGCCTTATATAAAGCGAAAAACTCAGGCAGAAACCAAGTTTGTTTGGCTAAAGAACGCATTATTTCCTGAATATTTCCAGCAAATATTCATTCTTCCTAACTTTTATACATATATTAGTTTTTTTTATTCATAAAAAGCAGTTGACAGAAAAAACCATATCAGGCACTTTATACCCATGAATATTTTACTTAGTCGCGATATTATTATTAACACCATTACCACCCTCACCGGGATGGTGGTCATCGGCTGACGTGTAGAATTTAACAATTTTATAAAGCCCGTGACCATTTAGGTTACGGGCTTTTTTGCTTTTAGGGTTTAAAGGGGTAAAAATGCGTGTATTAAAATTTGGTGGTTCGTCTTTGGCTTCAGGCCAGCGCTTTATTGAAGTAGCGAACATCATCAAAAACAAAAGCCAGTCGTCTCGTCTTGCAATAGTTGTTTCTGCGCCACAAGGTGTAACCAATCACTTAGTGGCAATGGCAGAAAACATTTCTAATGAAGAAAAGTTGAAAAGTGACTTATTGCACTTTAAACACGCAATTGAAAACATTATCCAAGATTTATCCGCAACATTACCTAGCTTTTGCCCGCAACACTGTGAGCAAACACTCGCCACTTGGGAACATCAGTTAAGCCGATACTTACATGGCGCAACATTGTTGTCATTTTGTCCTGAGCATGTTCGTGCTCGTATTATTAGTATTGGTGAGCGTTTAAGTGTTGCATTGTTAGAGTCAGTGCTCGCAGTTGATGCCATTGACGTTAGTGTCATAGAACCAGAAAAATTCTTGCGCACCAATGATGTTGCGATGAATGCCGTAGCAGACTTAGTGTTATGTAAAGAGAGATTCCAACATAATTATAGCGATCTCAATGCTATTGCGCTTATGCCAGGTTTTATCGGTGTCGACAGTCTTGGTAATGTTACAACATTAGGTCGTAATGGTTCAGACTATTCTGCCGCTGTTCTCGCTGTATGTAGTGAAGCCGAGTATTGCGAAATATGGACAGATGTTGATGGCGTATATAATGCTGACCCTCGTTTGATAAAAGAAGCGCAATTATTAGATTATTTATCTTATCAAGAAGCCATGGAGTTATCTTATTTTGGCGCAAGTGTTTTACACCCTAAAACTATCGGTCCTATCGCTCAGCACCATATCCCTTGTTTAATTAAAAACACGGGTAACCCTGAAGCACCAGGTACTTTGATTGCAAATGAAAATGATCAACAAAAACGTGTTAAAGCCATTTCAAACCTAGATGACTTAACCATGGTTAATGTTTCGGGTCCTGGTATGAAAGGCATGGTTGGTATGGCTAGCCGCGTTTTTGCAACCATGAGTCGAGAAAATATCTCATTAATTTTAATCAGCCAATCATCAAGTGAGTATTGTATCAGTTTCTGTATTTATTCAGCTGATTCAGATAAAGCCGAACAAAGCCTTCAAGAAGAATTTGAATTAGAATTGCTAAACGGTTTGTTAGAGCCACTCTCACTTACACATGAATTATCTATTGTTTCGTTAGTTGGCGACGGTATGCATCACCAACAAGGCGTTGCAGCTAAATTTTTCGGTTCATTAGCACAAGCACGTGTGAATGTTGTTGCTATCGCTCAAGACTCGTCAGAGCGCAGCATTTCGGTCGTTATTGAAAGCAGAAAATGTACCGATGCAATGAAAGTTAGCCACCAAAACTTCTTTTCTCATAAACCAACAATTGATGTGTTTTTAGTTGGTTGTGGTGTTGTTGGCAGCGAGCTATTAGCTCAAATTGCGCGTCAACAAGAAAAATTGATCGCCGATAATATAGCACTTAAGGTTTACGGTTTAGCTAATAGTAAAGGTATGGTGTTTAATAGTGAAGGCATCGACGTTGCGAATTGGCAAGCAAACTTAGGCGCGAAAGCGGTACCTGTTACGGTTGAAAATCTTAAACAGTTTGTACGAGAAAATCATTTAATAAACCCGGTATTAGTTGATTGTACTTCCAACGAAGCGCTTGCTTTGCAATATGTTGATTATTTAGAAGCAGGCTTTAATGTTGTAACACCAAACAAGAAAGCTAATACAGATTCTTGGGCTTATTATCAGGCACTTCGAACAGCAGCTCAAAAAACTAATCGTCGATTCTTATATGAAACAACAGTCGGTGCAGGCTTACCAGTTATCGACACATTACAAAACTTGTTAAAAGCGGGTGATGAACTTGTGCGTTTTGAGGGGGTTTTATCAGGTTCTTTATCTTATATATTTGGTAAGCTTGATGAAGGCATGACATTATCTCAAGCTACAACGTTAGCCAAAGAACAAGGTTTCACGGAACCCGATCCACGAGATGATCTAAGCGGTATGGATGTTGCTCGCAAACTACTTATCATGGCGCGTGAAGCTGGCATGGCTTTAGAGTTATCTGATATTGAAATAGAACCTGTCCTAGCATCTTCATTTGATGCTAGTGGCGATGTAGCGACCTTTATGAGTAACTTACCATCGTTAGATAAAGCATTTGCAGAGCGTATTACTGCAGCTAAAGCCGAAGGGAAAGTACTCAGGTATATTGGTAATATTGTCGATGGGAAATGTCAGGTTTCTATTGAAGCTGTTAGCGCAGACCACCCATTATATAGCATAAAAGATGGTGAGAATGCTTTAGCTGTTCATAGTCGTTATTACCAGCCGCTACCGTTTGTTTTACGTGGTTATGGTGCCGGCGCTGCAGTAACGGCGGCAGGTGTTTTTGGTGATGTATTAAGAACCTTAGCATGGGAGCAACAGCACTAATGAGTGTTTCTGTATTTGCACCCGCATCCATTGGCAACGTAAATGTCGGTTTTGATGTTTTAGGGTTAGCGGTTAAACCTGTTGATGGTACATTACTTGGTGATGTTGTAACGGTTACACATAGTAATGATGGCGATCAAATTGAAGTTATAGGTGCCTTTGCTAATAAACTGCCTAGCGACGTAAAGCAAAATATTGTTTGGCATTGTTTGCTTTTGTTTAACAAAGAATTGTTAGTTAATGAACAAACCATTGCCGAAGTAAAAATTACGTTAGATAAGCGCATGCCTGTAGGTAGCGGGTTAGGCTCTAGTGCATGCTCTGTAGTAGCGGCTATTGCTGGTTTAAATGCCTTTTATGAAAAATACCATCAGTTCAGTTTTTCAGAGCAAGCTTTGTTAAAAATGATGGGCCAAATGGAAGCGCAAATTAGTGGTAGTCTACACTATGACAATGTTGCCCCTTGTTTTTTAGGGGGGATGCAGTTAATGGTGCCAAACCCAGATATAATTACTCGCAACTTACCGCAATTTGATGATTGTTACTTTGTGATGGCGTATCCAGGCATTGAAGTTTCAACAAAGGCAGCCAGAGAGATTTTACCCGCATCATACTCTCGTGCCGACTTAATTAGTTTTGGACAGAATTTAGCAACATTTGTTGATGCTTGTCATCGTGGTGATAAAAACCAAGCATTTTCTGTGTTAACTGACATTGTTGCAGAACCTTATCGTAAATCAATTTTGCCAGGCTATAGCGATGCGGCAAGTTATTTAACACAAGAAGGTTGTTTAGCTGTGGGTATTTCTGGTTCAGGCCCAACACTTTTTTGCGTAACTGACGATGAAGAGAAAGCGAAAGAGTTTGCAAACTGGTTAAACGAAAATTATTTACAAACATCAGCATCGGGCAAAAGTGAAGGATTTGTTCATATTTGCCAAGCTGATACTCAAGGTGCAGTGAGTTTACCTGAGTGAGTTATTAGTTCATCTTGTTAGTCATAAACAAGGTGAAGAAACCCGATATAGGAATTTAGTGTGAAATTTTATAATTTAAAAGAGAATGATGAAAAAGTCAGTTTTGCTGGAGCGGTAAAACAAGGTTTAGGGCGCAATCAAGGCTTGTTTTTTCCAGAAGAAATACCTCGTCTTGATAATATTGAGGCCATACTCGCGTTACCTATGGTAGAGCGCAGTGTTAAGGTACTTTATCCGTTTGTCAGTGAAGATTTAACTGAAGCGCAGCTGACTGAGATTGTAACCGATGCCTTTAACTTTCCAGCGCAAATACAACCTATTAGCGAAAAGCGCGCAATATTAGAGCTTTTCCACGGACCAACGCTAGCTTTTAAAGATTTTGGTGCGCGCTTTATGGCTAAATGTTTACAAGCGTTTAGTGAGAATAAAAAAGTAACGATTTTAACCGCAACTTCTGGCGATACAGGTGCTGCGGTAGCTCATGCATTTCATGGTATTGATAACATTGAAGTCGTTATTCTATACCCAAAAGGTAAAATCAGTTTATTGCAGGAAAAAATGTTCACTACCTTAGGTGGCAACATTCGAACTATTGCTGTTGAGGGCACGTTTGACGATTGTCAGTCACTGGTAAAACAGTCATTTGAAGACAAAGAGCTTAAAGAAACTATCGGGTTAAATTCAGCTAACTCTATTAATATTAGTCGTTTATTGGCTCAAATTTGTTACTACTTTGAAGCTGTAGCACAACTTTATCGTCAAAAAGGAAATGAAGCATTAAAAGATATCGTAGTTTCAATTCCAAGCGGTAATTTTGGTAACTTAACGGCAGGACTTTTTGCTAAAGCTTTAGGTTTACCAATTAAGCGCTTTATAGCAGCAACAAATGCCAACGATACGGTGCCGCGTTATCTTCAAACAGGCGAGTGGACACCTAATGATACGGTAGCAACTATTTCTAACGCTATGGATGTAAGTAACCCAAATAACTGGCCACGTGTTGAGCATATGTTAAAAGCAGGGTTAGTTGAACAAGATTGTGTCAGCTCAGTATCAATTGATGAAGAGCAAACTCAAATGGCGATGATTCAGTTAGCCAAACTTGGCTACATTAGTGAACCTCATGCGGCAGTTGCCTATAGAGCATTACAATATAATGCCACTGACACTGAGTTTGGTGTGTTTTTAGGTACTGCTCATCCAGCGAAGTTCAAAGAGATTGTCGAAAGTACTTTAGGTCAGCCTATTGGCTTACCAAAAGAGCTTGCCGATTGTGCGAGTGAAACTATTCTTTCAACAACAAGTTCTACTGATTTCGCAGAACTTAGAGCTTATTTATTAGCATAACTTTATGACGCTTTAGCGTGTATCAAGTTTATTAAAGGCAGTGATTACTGCCTTTTTTGTCTCTGGTTGTTTATTTTTAGTGGTTAAAGGGATAGCTACCTACAAATTTTATACTTTGTAATTAACCCTTTTGCATTTGAAGAAGTAGAACACTTAATTAATCAACTGGGTTATTGAGCAGCATACTCTTTGAACAAGCAGCTGGTACTAGCTGCTTGTGCGAACTATCTTCAGATTGAGCTGTCGATCACTGGGAAAAAATAAAACTGCCTATATTTTGATGGTTAGGTAAATCAACATATTCTTCGTTCGTTCATTTTATGGTTATAATCTTATAGATATGCCTTTAAGGCATTAAAATAGCTATCGGCAATTGAATATTACTAGCTGAGAGTAAATATTCTGACCACTTTACGTTTTATGACTCGTCAACAGGCAAGGTTTTATCCATCGAAGACTTAGTGCTTATTTGATTGAGAAATAAAGCAGCCAAAATAATCCCGGCACCAATGCTTAATCTCATTATGTTGGCCTCTGTGTTCCATATCAATACGTTAACAACAATACCTGCAGGGATGAGGAGATTATTCATTGCAGCTAACGCACCTACATTGACTAAAGTCGCGCCTTTATTCCAGCCAAAATAGCCTAAGCCCGAAGCAAAGATGCCTAAGTATATGAGTACTCCCCATTGAGTTGGTGTACTGGGTAACTTATCGGCATTGCCAAATAAAACATAACACACACTTGCGACTATTAATGCGCCAATAAAAAACCAACCAAAAACAGTTTTATGATCTAGCTTGCTGTCGCTCATTAAGTGCTTGTACGTAACCTGACCTGTGGCAAAGCATATATTGGCGGCTTGCACTAATAATAAGCCGATTAAAAAGTTACTATTAATATCTTCATAGCGAATAGCTAATGCACCAAACACGGCAACTATGGCGATAACAAAAAAACGCGGGTTAAAATGCTTTTCAAGCGCATCGTTTAGTAGGGTGATATAAATGGGCGTCATGACCGTAAATAACAATACTTCGGGCACAGTTAAATATAAAAACGAGTGATAGTAAAAGCTGTACATAACGCCAAGTTGTATCGCGCCAATCAACATGAGCTTTATGGCTAGTGGCTTTGGTGTTTTTTTGAACTTTAAAAACGGTAAAAATACTAACGTCGCCAGCGCAATGCGCATTAAAACGCTAAACCATGCATCAACTTGGCCTGCCAAATAAACCCCAATTAAACTAAATGAAAATGCCCATAGCAAGGTCACTGCAAATAAATAGCTCATAAATATAATCGTTAATTAATTAATGGCGTCAGTTTATCTCTTATAACAAATTAAATCTCTTAAGTGAGTGTTGATAAAAATGACTTTATCGACGATTTAAGAAAATTTGTTTCACTCGATGACATACCGACAGTGAATGCAGCATAATAGCGTTATGATATAAAATAACTAATGTGCTAAAAATTATGACCAAATTAAAACCTCACTGGCAAAAAATAATTGCTAACGAACAGCAACAAGATTACTTTCAAAAATTATCGACAGAAGTTAGTCAACAACGATCAGATGGCGAAGTTATACTGCCGCTTGAAGCCGATGTTTTTTCTGCCTTTTCTAGTATTGATTTGGCTGATGTAAAAGTGGTTATACTTGGGCAAGACCCATATCATGGTTTGGGTAAAAATGGAGAGTCACAAGCACATGGTTTAGCATTTTCAGTACGTAAGGGAATTAAGGTACCGCCATCATTAGTCAATATTTACAAAGAGCTTGCACAAGATATAACTGATTTTAAAACACCGGGGCATGGCTACTTAGTAGAATGGGCTGAGCAAGGTGTATTGATGCTTAATACCGTACTTACCGTTAAGCAAGGGCAGGCGCACTCTCATGCTAAGTTAGGCTGGGAAATATTCACCGATAATATTATTGCTGAACTCAACAAGCACAATGCGGGTTGTGTATTTTTACTTTGGGGTAGCCATGCACAAAAAAAAGGTAAGAATATAGATGAAAACAAGCATTATGTGCTTGACGGTCCTCATCCATCACCGCTTTCAGCTTATCGTGGATTCTTCGGCTGCCAACACTTCTCAAAAGCTAATCAGTGGCTGAAATCGCAAAATAAAAGCATGATCAACTGGCAAGTTAGTGATTAACAAAGCTGTTATTTTTAAGGTGAAATAAGAAAATTATTCTATTTAACTAAGATTCATAAAATTTATTTTCAGATAACACTAAAAAACGAACCTTTTAGGTTAATTAGTTTAGTTTAATCTTATATTTTAAATTTAATTTGCTACTTTTGGTGTTTGTTTGATTTTTATTGCTCCATTTCTCTCTGCTGTTAGTATGTTTATATTAGTGTGGATTTAGAGCAAAGCGAATGTCATTGGAAAATTACTTTTTACCTTTTCGACAACAAGTCATAGGACAAAATTTACAACATAAAATTAATGGTAAAACTCTTGATATCATTTATGCCGACTGGACTGCCAGCGGGCGTTTATATCAACCCATTGAAAACTACCTTACCAACGAATTAGGCCCTTATGTTGCTAATACTCATACTGAAACTAATTTAACTGGCAGTGCTATGACGCATGCTTATCATAATGCTCAGCATATTATTAAGCGCCATGTGAATGCCTGTGATAACGATGTTTTGATCACTGCGGGTGCTGGTATGACCGCTGTGGTAAATAAATTTCAACGCATTTTAGGCTTACGTATACCTGAGCGCATGCAAGCACAAGTGAGTTTTCTAGAAAATGATAGGCCAGTGGTATTCATTACTCATATGGAACATCACTCAAATCAAACATCTTGGTATGAGTGCGATGTAACACTTGAGATTATTGACCCAGATAGCAGTGGGTTACCTTCTATTGAACACCTAACCCAATTGTTAGAAAAATACCAAAATCGCACCGTTAAAATAGGCTCATTTACCGCCTGTTCGAATGTTACCGGTATTAAAACACCTTATTACGCGTTAGCAGAAATAATGCATCAACATGGTGGTTTATGTTTTGTTGATTTTGCCGCCTCTGCACCTTATGTTGATATTGACATGCACCCGAGCAATCCAAAGCAAGCGTTAGACGCTATTTATTTTTCGCCGCATAAATTTTTAGGTGGTCCTGGTAGTTCAGGAGTACTGGTGTTTAATAAAGCTCTTTATAAAAACAAAGTGCCAGATCACCCCGGTGGTGGAACAGTTACATGGACTAATCCTTGGGGTAAACATAGCTTTTTTAATAATATTGAGATGCGTGAAGATGGCGGCACACCAGGATTTCTACAATGTATTAAAACCGCATTAGCGATAAAAGTAAAAGATGCTATGGGCGTTGAAAATATTGCACAACGTGAAGCTGAAATTACTCAATATGTGATGGAAAATTTAGCCAAAAATGAACTTGTAGTGATGCTTGAACCCAATATTCGTGAACGCTTAGCGATTGTTTCTTTTTATATCCCAGGCGCGCATTATAATTTAGTTGTGCGATTACTGAATGATAAATTTGGCGTTCAAACGCGAGGTGGTTGTTCTTGTGCTGGTACTTATGGACATATTTTATTAAATGTTGATCAGGATACATCGTCAAAAATTACTCAGCAAATAGACTTAGGCGATTATGGAGAAAAGCCCGGTTGGATCCGAGCATCATTTCACCCAACAACTTCAGATAAAGAGGTGGCTTTTGTCGTAGAAGCGATTAATCAAGTGTCACAAAATTTAGTTGAGTGGAGTAAAGCGTATCGCTTTAATCCAGCCACAGGTGATTATGAACATTGCACACTAGACGTTGAATTTCCAAATTTATCTAGCTTTAACGCTTTGCCGGTTAAATCGGTAGCGATTAAAGAGCAATTGCCAGAAAGGTCATCCATTTTACATAAAATATTTGGCTAGTTGCTTTTAATCAAAAGTAACCATCATTTCAGCCGCTTCACAATGGCAATTATTATTGCAAATAGGGCATTCGTAACCTGCTAAGCTGAGTTCATGCCATCTATCAGGATGATCTTTAATGAGAATGCCGCCACACTTGGTGAAATACTTTACAGCACTATTACCGGGGCTTTGTTTCCATAAGTGACTTACGCCAGCGGTAGCACCTTGCTGTTTTGCCGCAGCGACTGAGCGCTTTAATAACTCGCCACCAATACCATGGCCGCGATAGCTTTCATCAACGGTGTTACATTTGAAGTAGCACACTTGCTCTACAGGCACAGGCCAAAGCTCAGTAGAGCACCATTTGTCTATCTGCCATTGCTGGGCAGCATAAGTAATTCTAAAGCCAACTAACTTTTGATCATGATAAACAACAAAGCCAGCATTTATGCCATTTTTAAGACCTTTTGCATACCAATCTTGCATACTCTTTTGGTCAAGGTAGCCAGTGCCATGAACCTCAGTTGCCAGTTGAATAATAAGGTCAAAGTCAGCAGGAGTTAAATGTTGATAGTTAAGCGTTATGCTCATAGAATTATTTTAATTTAGTTAGTTATTACAGCATTATACTGTTTTATCTGAGATACTTTTAGCGCACTTGTAGTTAAAAATAATATTAAATTTTGGAAGTGAAAATGTACGATCCATTACATGATTTATCACCGGGCTTTAATGAAGCCTATCCCGCAAGTTATTGGGCGAATGTATCCGGCGTAGCTCCAGCGCATGATGGTGCAATAATCGCTGATATTGATGTTGATGTTGCTATTATAGGTGCTGGCTATACTGGTTTGTCTTGCGCATTACACTTGGCACGCGAGCATGGTATTAAAGCGCATGTATTAGAGGCTAACCAAACCGCATGGGGCTGTAGTGGTCGTAATGCAGGCTTTATTTTGAAATCGTCTGGTCGCAAGTCTTATGGTCAAATGGCCAAGCAATGGGGCGAAGAGGTTATGCGTGGTATTTATCAAGAAATGGCCGAGGGTGTAGATACGGTTAATAGCTTAATAGCAGAAGGCATTGACTGCGATAAGCAAAGTGCTGGTTATATAAAAGTTGCGCATAAACCTAACAAATTAAAAGAGTTGGTTGAACTGGCAAAGCTGCAACAGAATATGTTTGGCTATGACGTAGAAATTCTTTCACAAAACCAATTGCGCGAACAGTACATGGATGATCGTAATGCCTATGGCGCTATTCGTTATCAAGATGGTTTTGGTTTAAATCCGTTAAAGCTCGCATGGGGCTATCAAAAATTGGCGCGTGAAGCTGGTGCAAAAGTTCACTGTTCATCGCCTGTTATCCACTGGCAAACTCAACAGAATAAACAGCTACTGCATACCCCTAATGGTATTGTTAGCGCACAAAAAGTTGTCATAGCCACCAACGGCTATACCCCGAAAAACTTTCACTCGCTAACAACAGATAGAACCTTACCAGTACTTTCACAAATTATTGTTACTGAGCCTTTAAGTGACGAACAAATTGCTGCTTGTAATTTTTTAACTTCAAATGTAGTGATGGACACTCGAGCCCTTAAATATTATTACCGAAAATTACCCGATAACAGAATATTGTTTGGTGGTCGAGGCGCTATTACCGGTAAAAGTGCTGACGATCCTTATTATGCTCAACGTTTACTTTCAGTGCTTAAAACCAGTTTCCCTGCGCTGGCAAACATAAAATATAGTTACGCTTGGTCTGGCTGGATTTGTATGGCGTTAGACGACTTACCGCATATTTATCAAAATGATGAACAGTCAGTTTTTTACAGTATGGGTTATTGTGGCAGTGGTGTAGCTTTCTCGGTGCAAGCTGGAAAACGCCTAGCTGAGAAAGTGGCTGAAAAACCCGTACCCGATTTGCCTTTATATAATAAAGCGCTACCTAAGTTTCCCTTTGCGCCATTAAGACGCGTAGGGCAGTGGGGCTATTTTCATTACGGTAAAATTAAAGACCAATGGTTTTAAGCTCGCGCTTTGTAGATGCCATTGTCGAGTTAAACGCATTAATCGATACGATTAGTGCGCTTGTTTTGCTGAAATGCTGAAATATTTTCAGCAACTAAGTTAAGTAAGGATTGTTGTGCTTGTTGGCTTGCCCAAGCTATATGAGCGGTAATTTTTAACTTTGGTGATTGTGCCGCTAAAAGTATATGATCTTTTGGTGGCGGCTCTTGTTCTAATACATCTAAAATAGCACACGCTAATTGGTTATCATTTAAAGCACTAAGTAAGTCATGATTATTAATTAACGCACCTCTAGCGGTGTTAATTAATAAGGCACTACTTTTCATTTGTTTAAATGTTTCTGCGTTGAATAAATTTTCAGTTTCAACCGACTGAGGACAGTGCAAGCTTATAATGTCGGCTTGAGCTATAAGTTCTTTAAACGCTATTCTCCCGGTACGTATTGTTGTTGCATTAGGTCGTTCAGCGATTAACACTTGCATATCAAAAGCGCGGGCAATAGTCGCCACTTTACTTCCTAGCGCCCCATAACCAATAATACCGATTGATTTCCCCGCTAATTCATTACTGCCTTTACCATGCAGACAAAAGGTTTCGCTTTTTTGCCATTGTCCGTTACGTGTGTTGTTATTGTGATCTTCAATTTGGCTGTAATAGGCAAGCAGTTGAGCAAATACATATTGTGCGACAGAGCTTTTTGCATATTCACTTACATTAGTAACCGCAATGCCAAGATCGCGCGCTGCTGAAATATCAACATTATTATAGCCAGTGGCGGTTATGCAAATGAGTTTTAAGTGCGGTAACTGCTGCAATGTTGAGCTATCAAGAACGACTTTATTGCTCAATATAATTTCAGCGTTTGAACAGTGCTTTAACACTTGTTCAGGTGTCGTTGTTGGGTGTAAGTCGAGTTTACTCACCACTTGATTAAGCGCCGATAAATCTAGCGAAGGACTAAAAGTTTGACAGTCTAAAAATACCGCGTGCATGTTACGTACTCAGAATAAAAATTTTGCCAAGTTTATATCACTTTATGCCTTCAAGCGACTCAAGAAGTGATGATATTTTAACTATACGGCTTATCCTGGTCGGCCATCTACACGAGGCTTTAAAAGCATAGGTCCATAAAAAATAACAAATAACGCAAAGCTTACAATCCAAAGTAAACCGCTAATATCAATAAATAGCAGCGTTTTTTCTGGCATCAGCCAAGGGCCAAAACTACGCAATATACTCGCTATAACGAGCGCGGAAAAAGCCAGTGACATCAACTTAGGCGCTTTCAATGCTCGACCTGTATGGCCTAAAGAAACTCGTGAAATCATAGCGAGTATAATGCCGCCGATGCCACCTATAGTGAGTAAGTGCCAACTATGATTAGTTGGGATTTCAGGGAATAAGTAACTCAAGCCAAGTAATATAAAGCCAAACGCTAATGTTTTAATACCAAGGTGTAAAGACCAAAGTAATGGCACGGTAAAAGTGATCCAAGGTCGCCACCTAAGCCAACGGATTGCTTGAAAAGTACCCGCAAAAATAAACATAATGCCGATATAAATATTGTTTATAGAAATAACAGGATGAAGTAGCAGCAAAATTGTGATCAACGCTATTGAGCCGTTGGTTATTTTATCAAGCCAAGGTAACGCCAGAACTTTAGCTGTTTTTGTGCCATTGGCAGTAAACATGGGCACTACGCGACCTGCCATAACAGAAATAAATAAAGTTATTAACATGACACCAGCATAACCTGAGTATTGGGCAGATATGGCGTTTGGATAATATATACTGGCATGCATTTGGGTATTTGCGAGCGTTAAAATAAGCAATAAAGGCACAAAAAATAAATTTCGATATTGTTTAACTGCCAGAATTGGCTTTGCCAACACTAGAGCAACAGCAGGTAAAAAAGCTAAATCTATTAACGTTGTTAATGTTGCTCCCAACAAATTAGGAAATATTAAAGCAATACGAGCGAGTAACCATAAACTAAATAAAGCGCTAAGCTTTTTCCCCTGTAAACCTGACTGCCCAGTCCAAGTTTGCACTGCAGTTAATAAAAACCCCGCAATGATTGCACAACCAAAACCAAAAATAACCTCATGAATATGCCACCAATAACCTCCACCTAGAGGCTGAATATTAATGACACCACGATAGAGTAAAAGCCATAGTGATAAAGTGATAACACTAAACACGGCACCACCAAGAAAAAAAGCTCTAAAGCCCAATTGCCAAAGAGGGGCTGTTTTCCGATCTTGCTCTAGGTCGGTTATTTGCATCATTTTAAAACCTTTAGGGTGTCGTTATCATTTCTACTTTCATTATAATAAAGAAATTAGGGATAATAACTTTGTTGTAAATCAAGTAATTGATATTTTTAAAAAACTACTTGAGAAGCTTTACGATACTGGTAACTCTAATTCAACAATTTGCTCTGAAATTAACTCAAGTTTTTCTGCCATTAATGCTTGAGCGTCAAATAAACCTCGGTTGTAATAAATAGCGCCTAATTCTGTGGTAAAAAAATCGAGTAAAAAATCTGCATCAAATTGTCCTAGTTCTTGATCCAACTCTTTAATAAAATAACGTTGTAGTTTGTCGATTAACAATGATTTTTCAGCGGGCGAGAATTGTATTGGAGACATAAATACTTTACCTATTATAAAGTTTAGTGAAGGGATAAATGTTAATTGCTATTATACTCGTGATACTGAAACTAATTTAAGTAATATGTTGTGAATAAATCAACTTTTAAGCAATGGTGGCAAACTGATTGCCAGTTTTGCAAAAAATCAAGAATGATTGTGTTTTGGCTAATATTGATGTTAGTTGTAGACGGTCTTTGGTTTGGTTTAATTATTCACTAAATCACATAAAAAAAAGGTAATATTATGACTTATCGCTGGACAGATTCACTAGAAATCGCACTTGATTTAATAGAAGAGCATCCGGATGTAGATCCGATGAAATTACATTTTCCAGAATTGATGAAATGGGTAATAGCCTTAGAAAATTTTGATGACGACCCAAAACACTGTGGTGAACGTGTGCTTGAGGCAATTCAATTAGCTTGGATATCTGAGAACGATTAAAAGCAAAAATTTTAGCTAAATTATAGAATATTAACTTTTAAATAAGTAATTATAACTTTTTAAAAGTTGATATTTGATTATAATGCACACCAATATTTCCATGATGAATTTTCGTCATTCATCCAAAGCATAAAGAAAGATTCAACTATGACATCTGAAAAAAATCAACGTCCGTTATATATCCCCTATGCAGGTCCAAGCTTATTAGAAACACCACTGTTGAATAAAGGCAGTGCATTTAGCGAGGAAGAGCGTTCACATTTTAATTTAACCGGGTTATTGCCACCACGATTTGAAAGCATTGATGAACAAGTTGAACGCGCTTATATGCAATATCGTAGCTTTGATACCAACTTAAATAAGCATATCTACTTACGTGCTATTCATGACAATAATGAAACGTTATTCTTTAAGCTAGTTCAAGCGCATTTAGCTGAAATGATGCCTATTATATATACGCCAACAGTTGGTGATGCCTGTGAGCAGTTTTCAGATATATATCGAAGTTCGCGCGGGTTGTTTGTTTCTTATGATCAACGTCATCAACTTGACGACATTTTACGTAATGCGACAAAAAATAAAGTTAAAGTTATTGTGGTTACCGACGGCGAGCGTATTCTTGGTTTAGGCGATCAAGGTATTGGTGGTATGGGTATTCCTATTGGAAAACTGTCACTCTATACCGCCTGTGGTGGTATTAGCCCTGCTTACACGTTACCTGTAATGCTTGACGTGGGTACCAATAATGAAAAACTATTAAACGATCCTATGTATATGGGTTGGCGTCACCCTCGTATTGAGCAAGATAAATACGATGAATTTTTGGATATGTTTATTAATGCAGTAAAACGTCGTTGGCCGCATGTATTATTACAATTTGAAGATTTTGCTCAACCTAATGCCACGCCACTGTTAAATCGCTATCGTGACGAAATTTGTTGTTTTAACGACGATATTCAAGGCACCGCATCAGTAACCGTAGGCACCTTATTAGCCGCATGTAGAACTAAAAACGTTCCACTGTCTGCACAGCGAGTAGCTTTTGTAGGGGCAGGCTCAGCAGGTTGTGGTATTGCAGAGCAAATAATCTCGCAAATGGTCAGCGAAGGAATTACAGAGCAACAAGCGCGTAGCCAAATATTTATGGTCGACCGTTTGGGGTTATTAACCGAAGGTATGTTGGGTTTACGCGACTTTCAAGCACAACTAGTTCAACAAAAGTCCGCCATAGCGCCATGGAATATTCAAGGCGACTTTGCATCTTTACTTGATGTAATGCATGGCGCACAACCCACCATTTTAATTGGTGTGTCAGGTGTACCAGGCTTGTTCACTGAAACCGTAATCAAAGCGATGAAATTATATTGTGATTTGCCCGTGATTTTTCCATTGAGCAATCCAAGTCGCCAAGTAGAAGCGACACCTGAGCAAGTGATTAATTGGACTGATGGTGAAGTTATCATCGCTACTGGTAGCCCATTTGACCCGGTCGAATACAAAGGCGAGCTTTACCCTATTGCCCAATGTAACAATAGCTATGTCTTCCCGGGTATTGGTTTAGGTGTTATTTCAGCCAACATTAATCGTATTACTGATGAAATGTTAATGGCAGCCAGTGCGATGTTGGCGCAAGCATCACCATTAGCAAATACTGGTAAAGGTGAGCTATTACCACCGTTAGTCGAAATTGCCGATTTAAGTAAAAAAATTGCTTTCGCCGTTGCTAAAGTAGCTTTTGATCAAGAGTTAGCATTACCGTTGTCTGATGAACAATTGATAGAAAATATAGAGCGTAATTTTTGGACGCCTCAATATCGTCAATATCGACGTGTCAGCATTTAAGGTTTTTTATCCTTCGTTATTTATCACTGATAATGACGACTGAATCTTATTGAAACAGCGCTCACCAGATGAGCGCTTTTTTTATCTCGAGATAAAGCCAGTAAACTAAAACTAAAGACTCAGCTAATGATGACCTTATGTTAAATAATAGTTGAGCAGAGCGCCAAGACGAAAAATGATAACCCTAGGCATTTGCTTTTAATTCGTCTATAATCGCGCCAAAATTTATACCGTATTTTAATTCTAATTTTATTGAGAGGGCTATCATGGCTATCGAACGTACTTTTTCTATCGTAAAACCAGACGCAGTTGCTAAAAACTTTATTGGTCAAATCTACAACCGTTTTGAAACAGCTGGTTTAAAAATCGTTGCTTCTAAAATGGTACATTTATCACAAGAGAAAGCTGAAGGTTTTTACGCTGAACACAGCGAACGTCCTTTCTTTGGTGCTTTAGTTGCATTCATGACTTCTGGCCCAGTAATGGTTCAAGTTTTAGAAGGCGAAAACGCTGTACTTAAAAACCGTGAAATCATGGGTGCTACTAACCCTGCTGAAGCACTTGCTGGTACTATTCGTGCTGACCTTGCTGATTCAATTGATGAAAATGCTGCTCACGGTTCTGATGCTTTAGAATCAGCTGCACGTGAAATTGCATACTTCTTCTCTGACGAAGAAATTTGTCCACGTACTCGTTAATTTTAAATTTTACATAATTTGCTGAGCTATTTATAGACAGCTTGATGTAGGTTGAAAATTGATTTGAAGGATTTTACTGATGAATCGGTAAAATCCTTTTGTCTATTCTAAGACCATATAAAATTGAATGTTTTTAATCGTGAGTACAACACTGAGAACATTGACTTTTATTTAATTTAAATCCGTTTGAGATTTAAAATAGAACCACAAATTGTTTGTTTTGCACAAAAAGCGTACAATTTAATCTGTAATTTTTGTAGTTTTGAGAAGCTTTTATCATGAGTGATGTAACCGAAGTAGTAACCCCAGTGAAGAAAAAAATTAACTTACTTAATCTTGATCATCAAGGTATGCGAGAGTATTTTGCTTCAATCGGCGAAAAGCCATTTCGTGCTGACCAAATTATGAAGTGGATGTATCATTTTGGCTATGATGATTTTGAGTTAATGACTAACTTAAATAAAAAGCTACGTGAAAAATTACAACGTGATACCGAAATTAAAGCCCCAGAAATATCTGAAAAACAAGTATCAAGCGACGGCACAATAAAGTACGCGTTAAGTCTTGAAGGTGGTCAAGAAATTGAAACCGTTTGGATCCCTGAAAATGGCCGAGCTACACTTTGTGTTTCATCTCAAGTAGGTTGTGCTCTGGAATGTACTTTTTGCTCAACAGCGCAGCAAGGCTTCAACCGTAACCTTTCTATGGCAGAAATTATTGGTCAGGTATGGCGCGTAGCAAATGATATTGGCGCCACACGCATCGCTGGTACACGTCCCATTACTAATATTGTAATGATGGGCATGGGCGAACCATTACTTAATATGAAAAATTTAATACCCGCTTTAGACACCATGCTTAATGATCTAGGTTATGGGTTGTCAAAACGTCGTGTTACGGTTAGTACTTCAGGCGTAGTACCGGCTTTAGATATGTTAAAAGAAAAAATTGATTGTGCTTTGGCGATATCTATTCATGCGGGCAATAACACCTTGCGTGATGAATTAGTGCCGATTAACAAAAAGTACCCATTGGAAGAATTTATTGCCGCAGCCGGTCGTTATATCGATGGTTCAAAAGCCAATAAACAAGCAACGATAGAATATGTAATGCTTGATCATGTTAATGACAGCACAGATCAAGCACATGAATTAGCACATGCTTTGAAAGATTTACCTAGTAAAATTAATCTTATTCCATTTAATCCTTACCCTGGTTCGCCTTATAAACGTTCAAGTAATTCTCGTATTGATCGCTTCGATAAAGTGCTACAAAGCTATGGTCTGACAGTGATCACACGTCGAACGCGTGGTGACGATATTGACGCTGCATGTGGGCAATTAGCGGGTGAGGTTTTAGACAGAACTAAGCGAACAGGAAAAAAAGAGGTGAAAGCTGACTCAATTTCAGTAAAGATGGTTTAATTGTTCTTTATTAATACTGACTAAGTGACTTCATTTTTATTATGAAAAAATTATTACCGTTTTTTATCGCGTTGCTATCGACAAGTACTCTTACGGCTTGTGTGACGCAAAATTATGGCAATGATAAAGACACGCCATTAATTGAAAATGAATCCAGTAACAACGAAATAGCGATGACTAGAATCTCGCTGGGCTTAGGCTATTTAAAAATGGGGAATACCCAGCAGGCTAAGCTTAATTTAGAAAAAGCAAAACGTTTCTCACCTAACTTGGTGCAAGTTCATACGGCATTTGCACACTATTACGATACAGTGGGCGAACCTGATTTAGCAACCCAAGCTTATGAACATGCATTGAGTATTAATAGCCAAGACGCTGATACGCTCAATAATTATGGTGTGTTCTTGTGTAGAAACGAAAAGTACGCAGCTGCCGAAAAACAAATGTTAAAAGCGATATCAATACCTAGCTATATATTAGTCGCGCAAAGTTATGAAAATTTAGCCTTTTGCCAATTAAAAGCTGAGCAATTTGATAAAGCGCAAACATACCTTGAAAAAGCTATTGCTCACAGTCCAAATAGAGCAAGTTCGTTATTACAAATGATGCGTTTACAATACGCTAAAAGCAACTATAAGTTAGCACAAACTTACCTTTATCGTTATGAAAAATCAACACGTCGTTTTAGTGCTGATGCTTTAGCTTTGGCTTTTAAAATTTTTCAAAAGCAAGGGAATAAACGTATTTCATCTAATTACGCCAATATGTTAGTTAAAATGTTTCCAAACTCTTTTGAAGCTAAACAATACATATTAAATGAACTTTATCAGATTGATGCAGACAAACTAGCAGAAGTATATCGCGCTACCCTGATGGAGGGCAGTAGCGAAAAAAGTAAAAAGCGTGTTGTGGTATTGTCACCTAAAAATGACTCAACGGTTACCGACTCGAGTTTAAGTCGATATGGTTTAAAGCCTATTATGGCAAACTCTGTGATGCCAACAACTCAGCAAGAAGCTAAGACGAAGGCAGAAAAAGAAAGCAATACTGAGCAATCGAGTAATTCTGTTCAATCAGAGTCTGTTAATAATAAAAAGACAGAAGCGAAGACAGAAGAAAAACTAGCAAATAAAACGCTTAAGTCGCAAACTAACGAACAAGTAAATACCCAAGATATAGCGCCAGTAATTGAAGTTAAAGATGAAAAAGTCAGAACGGCTATGGTGTCATTACCCATACATATAGTAAGCAAAGGCGATAGTTTGTTTGCCATTTCTAAGCAATATAATATTGTGATGAAAAGTTTAGAACGTTGGAATAAGCTGCGTCGTCCATATCTTTTAAAAATTGGTGATGTTATCTATCTGGCAGATCCAAAATCAGCGATGAAACGCTAAGAGAAACGCTTGATGAAGCAAGAAGTAAATATATTGAAAAATGAAGATGATAAATCAGTCGACGTTGCTGATGAAGCCAACCTAGTCGTTGGTCCTGGGCATATACTCAAAGAAGCGCGTGAATTACGTGGTTTAAGTGAGCAACAAGTTGCTAATAAACTTAATTTTAGAATACGTTTAGTGCAAGACATTGAGATCAATGTTTTTGATCGTAGTTTGCCAGAAGCTTTTAATCGTGGATACCTGAAAAATTACGCTCAATTAGTTCATGTTTCAGAAGTCGTTGTACTCAATAGTTATGATCAATTAGCTGAAGCACAAAGTCAGTGTGCAGGAATGCAAAGTTTTTCTAAAGGCACGGAAAAACAGGCTGAGCATAAAATGTTAATGTGGATAACCTATCTTATTTTAGCAATATTGTTTACTGCAACCGTAGTTTGGTGGCTTCAAACACCTTCAGAGCAACCTGAGCCTTTAATAACTGATAGCGTTGAAACAGTAACTGAACAAAATAGTACAGTTCAGAGTGGTACTTTAGTTAATGAAAATAACTTGGCAGATTCAGTTATTGACCAGAATGTTTTAACTTCTCCCCAATTACCTAACGATGTTAATGATGGAATAGATACAGCACCAGAAAATGTTGCTAATAGAGCGCTTGTCAACGCTGAAGTTATGCCATTAATTGCCGATTCAGCTCCGACTAAAGTCAACGAAACAGTTGCGGGCAATGTTGAAAATAAGCTTGATGAAAGTATCGCTTCATTAGTCGCTAATGTTGTTTTTACTTTTTCAGGTGACTGTTGGGTTAACATATATGATGCGACCGGCGAAAGAATTGCTTGGGGTGTTAAAAAGTCTGGCTATGTTATGCAAATTTCTGGTCAAGCTCCTTTTTCTATCACATTAGGTAAACCTGAGTTAGTGCAAATAGATTATAATGACGTACCGGTTGATATGACGGCATTTAATGCAGGAAATATTGCCAAGTTCTCACTCCCTATGGTGCCTTAATTCGGTCATTTTTTGTTTAATTAATATAACAATATTGAAATTTTATTATGTTTAAAGAATCTCCTATTATTCGTCGAAAGTCCCGTCAAATCATGGTTGGCAATGTGCCCGTTGGTGGTGATGCACCAATTACGGTTCAGTCTATGACCAATACACTGACGACCGACGTTGCAGCAACGGTAGCACAAATCAATGCTCTTGAAGCGGTTGGTGCAGACATTGTCAGAGTTAGTGTACCTACTATGGATGCGGCTGAAGCATTTCGAGAAATTAAGCTACAAACTAATATTCCATTAGTTGCAGATATTCATTTTGACTATCGAATTGCTTTGAAAGTAGCTGAATACGGTGTCGACTGTTTGCGTATCAATCCAGGTAATATTGGTCGAGAAGACAGAGTTCGCTCTGTAGTTGAATGTGCTCGCGACAATAATATTCCAATTCGTATTGGTGTCAATGGCGGTTCGTTAGAAAAAGATATACAAGAAAGATATAAAGAACCAACGCCTGAAGCATTACTAGAATCGGCTATGCGTCATGTTGACATTCTTGACCGCTTAAATTTTCATGAATTTAAAGTCAGTGTAAAAGCTTCAGACGTTTTTCTTGCCGTAGGTGCGTATCGTTTATTAGCCAAGCAAATTGATAATCCATTACACCTAGGTATTACAGAGGCTGGTGGTTTACGCTCAGGCTCTGTTAAATCATCAGTAGGACTAGGTTTATTGCTCGCTGAGGGTATCGGCGATACATTGCGAGTATCATTAGCCGCTGATCCTATCGAAGAAATTAAAGTGGGTTTTGATATTTTAAAATCTTTAAAGCTGCGAAGTCGTGGTATCAACTTTATCGCTTGTCCAAGTTGTTCACGCCAAGAGTTTGATGTTATTTCAACGGTAAATGCTTTGGAGCAACGCGTTGAAGATATCATGACACCAATGGATGTTTCGATTATTGGTTGTATTGTTAATGGCCCAGGTGAAGCTTTAGTGTCTGACTTAGGTTTAACCGGCAGTAGCAAGAAGAGTGGATATTACCTTGATGGTATACGACAAAAAGCGCGCTTTGATAACAATAACCTTGTTGACCAGCTTGAACAAAGAATTCGCGCAAAAGCTAAGATGCTGGATGCGAGTAATCAAATAGCAATACAAGAACTAGATTAATTAAGCTTAATTCATTACGCTAGCGGCTGTTATTTACGTTTGATAGCAAACTGCCTATACTATGCACGATAAATAATGGCGCTCGACAAAAGTATAATTTGTATAAGCGAATGAATTAATAACTGAACAAATAAACATTAGCGAGAAAATGATACGTGAGTAAAGCATTACAAGCCATTAGAGGTATGAACGACTGTTTGCCTGCAGAAACAGGTGTTTGGCAAATGGTAGAAACAGTATTACGCCGAGTTGCCAGTAATTACGGCTTTGCAGAAATACGTATGCCTATTGTAGAGTCAACGGCATTATTCAAACGCTCTATTGGTGAAGTTACCGATATTGTTGAGAAAGAAATGTATACCTTTGACGATCGTAATGGCGACAGCTTAACATTACGACCTGAAGGCACGGCTAGTTGTGTTCGAGCAGCTAATCAACATGGTTTACTGTATAACCAAGAGCAACGCTTATGGTATATGGGGCCGATGTTTCGCCATGAACGTCCACAAAAAGGGCGTTATCGTCAATTTCATCAGTTTGGCCTAGAAGCCTTTGGTATAGCTACACCGGATATTGACGCTGAAATTATTATGTTAACGTCACGATTGTGGCGGGAACTTGGTATCAATGAGTTTGTCACACTAGAGTTAAACTCTTTAGGATCGAACGAAGAGCGTGGCAAATATCGAGATGCACTTGTGGAATTTTTATCTGAAAAAGAACACCTTTTAGATGAAGACAGTAAACGTCGAATGCACACTAATCCATTGCGTGTTTTAGACAGTAAGAACCCAGACGTACAAGCGGCATTAACGGGTGCACCTAAATTAGCCGATTACTTTGGTGAAGAGTCTAGTGCACATTTTGCCTCAGTTTGTCAGCGCTTAGATGCTGCAGGCATCAAGTATGTAATAAATGATCGCTTAGTTCGTGGTTTAGATTATTATAATCGTACTGTTTTTGAATGGGTTACATCTAGCTTAGGCGCTCAAGGTACTATTTGTGCTGGTGGGCGTTATGACGGTTTAGTAGAACAATTAGGTGGTAAATCGACACCAGGTGTTGGTTTTGCACTAGGTATTGAACGATTAGTACTCATGTTAACCAGTTTAGAAAAAGCGAATAATGTAAGAGCCCAAGTTGACGCTTACGTTATTATGTTAGGCAATGACGCTGAAATAGCAGGTAATGGCTTAGCAGAACAATGGCGAGATCAAGTACCAGATATAAGATTACAATGTCACTGTGGTGGTGGCAATATGAAAAAACAAATGAAGCGTGCGGATAAGTCAGGTGCCCAAATAGCATTGATTCTTGGTGAAGATGAAGTAGCTCAAAAAACGGTAACTGTAAAATATTTGCGCGGACAACAAGAACAACAAAGTTTGTCACTTGAACAAGTGTCAGACCTTTTAACAAATTTACTTTAAGGGTTAGTTTTGGATATACATCAAACAGAAGAACAACAAGTAGAAGCAATCAAAACGTTTTGGAGTGAAAACGGAAACGCAATTATTGCTGGTTTAGTTATTGGTTTTTCAGGATTTATTGGCCTTAATTACTATAACGACTATAAATTACAACAAGAGCTTAATACTTCAGAAGCTTATCAAACAATGATGGAAGCATCGACTGAAGAGGGTGCCAACTTTGAAGCTGCTGGTAATGCTTTCATTGCTGAAAACGATGCCTCTAGTTATGCCATGCTAACGTCAATTGCTTTAGCTAAAGAAGCAGCTGAAAACCAAAACTGGGAAAAAGCTGAAACATATTTATCGACAGCGATTGAAAAGTCAGTTGATGACGGTATTAAAGCTATTGCTACTGTGCGTTTAGCGCGAGTGCAATTACAGTTAGAAAAATACGAAGCAGCGTTGGCAACATTAGCGCCTGAATTACCTGAGTCATTCGACGCTAGTGTTGAAGAAATCAAAGGTGATATTTACTTTAAACAAGGTAAATCAGAATTAGCACGTACAGCTTACCAAGCGGCTATTGATGGTGCTAGCGATAGCAGCAACCCTGCTTTACAAATGAAATTAGATAACCTAGCGCAAGTTATTAACTTAAACAAATAGAGAGTGATATAAGCATGTTTATGAGTAAACGCTTTAATAAAAACCTCCTTGTTATTTGTTTTCTAGCACTTGGCATTTCTGCGTGTTCTTCAACAGATGATGAAGACGAAGATCTTAAGGTTGCAGAGTTAACAGAAATAAAGGCATTGTTTGAACCTGCTGTAAAGTGGGACACAAGTGTTGGCGATGGTGTTGGTGATTACTTTTCTCGTATTCAACCTGTAGTCGCTTACGGTAAAGTTTTTAGCACAAGTCGTGACGGTGAAGCTTACGCTTTTGATGAAAAAACCGGTAAGCAAGTTTGGTATGCTGACTTAAGTGATATTGAAAACAAACGTGGTTTTTTTGATGATAAAGAACCTGCGCTTATTAGCGGTGGTGTTGTTGCTGGCATAAACAAAGTCTTTTTCGGTAGTGAAAATGGTGAAGTTATTGCGCTTGACGCTGAAAAGGGCAAGCTATCTTGGAAAGGTAAAGTTAAAGGTGAGGTCATAGCAGCACCAGCTTTAGATTCTGGGAAACTTGTGGTAAATACTGCTTCGGGTGTGATGAAAGCATTCAATGCTTCAAATGGTCAAGACGACTGGCAAATTGAACAAGATGTTCCACCATTAACATTGCGTGGCATCAGCGCACCGGTAATTGCGGGTGGTGGTGTAATTGTTGGCTCAGCTGACGGTTCATTATCTGTTTATTTACTTGAGCAAGGTCGCCAAGGTTGGACAGTAGATATTGGTGAAGCGGCAGGCTCAACTGAATTAGAACGTGTAATTGATGTTGACTCAACGCCATTAATATACGGTGATAACATTTATACTGTTTCGTCACGTGGTAATTTAAGTGCAGTAGAGTTACGTTCAGGCCGTGTATTATGGCAACGTCAATACTCTTCTTACCGTGAAGTTTCGATCAGTGGTAACAGCCTATTTTTAACCGACGTTAAAGGTCATGTATATGCCATCGATCGTAATAATGGTTTAGAGCTTTGGAGCCAACTATTATTCACTAATCGCGGCCTCACAGGACCTGTTCCTCAAGGTAACTATGTAGTGGTCGGTGATTTTGAAGGTTATTTGCATTGGTTAGATCAAACTACGGGTGAAGTAGTTGCTCGCCATCATGTTGATGGTAGTGGAATTCATGCAACTCCTACGGTTGAAAATAATGTTTTGTATAGCCAAGCACGTAATGGTGATTTAGAAGCGATTACTATTCCAAAATAAGATATTCATTTAGCCGGTTAAAAAAAATGGGCTAGTTAAATATTTAGGCTAAAATTATAAACGGCTCCAGTGCAAAATGTGCTGGAGCCGTTGTTTATTAATAACACTAATATCAAATTAGTGTAAAAAGAAATTTGAGGTGAACATGCTTCCTGTAGTAGCACTTGTTGGGCGACCTAATGTCGGTAAATCAACACTATTTAATAGATTAACGCGCAGTAGAGATGCTTTAGTTGCCGATTATCCTGGTTTAACTCGCGATCGCCAATACGGAAAAGCGGAAGTTGAAGAACATCCTTTTATCGTTATTGATACCGGTGGTATTGAAGGTAACGAGAAAGGTATCGATGCGCTAATGGCAGAGCAATCATTGATCGCTATTGATGAAGCTGATGCTGTGTTGTTTATGGTTGATGCAAGAGCGGGTTTAACTTCTGCTGACCAAGGTATTGCGAGTCATTTACGTAAGCAAGATAAAAAAGTCTTTTTAGTGGCCAATAAAGTCGACGGTATAGATGCCGACTCTGCCGTTGCTGACTTTTATTCTCTAGGTTTAGGCGATGTAGTTCATCAAATTGCGGCCGCACATGGCCGTGGGGTTACACAGTTATTAACCTTAGCACTAACGCCTCATATCGAAGAACTTGGTAAACCAAAAGCTCAAGAAAATGATGAGTTTGACGGTGAATATGACGAAAATATCGATCATGAAGCACTAGACCAAAAAAATATTGATGATGCGCCTGAAGAAACAGACACCATAAAGTTAGCCATAATTGGTAAGCCTAACGTAGGCAAATCAACATTAACTAACCGTATTTTAGGTGAAGACAGAGTTGTGGTATTTGACATGCCAGGGACAACACGTGATAGCGTGTACATCCCAATGGAGCATAATGGCCGACCGTACACGCTTATAGATACCGCAGGTATTCGTCGCCGTAAAAATGTTACCGACATTGTTGAAAAGTTTTCTGTGATTAAAACCTTGCGAGCAATTGAAGATGCGAACGTTTGTTTGTTGATCATTGATGCTCAAGAGGGAATTAGCGACCAAGATTTAAGCTTACTTGGCTTTATTTTAGAAGCGGGTCGTTCATTAGTACTAGCGGTAAATAAATGGGATGGCTTAGATGATCATGTTAAAGATCGTATAAAATCTGAATTAGATCGCCGTTTAGGCTTTATTGATTTTGCCCGTATTCATTTTATTTCAGCACTACATGGTACAGGTGTAGGTCATTTATACGAATCAGTAGAAGAAGCGTTTGTTTCAGCGACTAAACGTATATCTACTTCTATGGTGACTAAGATTTTAGATATGGCAGTGTTTGACCATCAGCCACCTATGCATCAAGGCCGTCGTATAAAACTAAAATATGCTCATGCTGGTGGTTATAACCCACCTATTATTGTCATTCATGGCAATTTAGCAAAAAATTTACCACTTTCTTATAAACGGTATTTAATGAATTACTATCGTAAGTCATTGAAAATTATGGGTACGCCGATTAGAATTGAGTTTAGAGAAACGTCTAATCCGTTTGCAGGTAAGAAAAAACTAACCTACACGGAACAGAAGAAAATGGCACGTGCAACTCAAGGTTATAAAAAAGACTAAGAGTTATTTTTTAGTTATAGAAAACTGACTTATTAAGGTCAGTTTTTTTATCACTAAATTTTGTATAAAATTACAGCAAAGTATATTGCGTTAGCGACTATATTCCGCTAATGTAAACTCTCTAAGCATCTTATTTAACAGTATTATTTTGTTTCATTAAGAATAAAATTTTTGGAAATTTATGCCTGATACTTCAGCGAGAATTGAAACGGTAGCACGGTTAAATAATAATTTAGCTTTATTACATCCCGGCGCTGTTGTGACACTAGATATGTCGACTCCTGCGGGACAGCGTGGAAAGTTTCGTTCAACTTTTATTGGTTATTTGCAGAAACACTATGTCTTAGTTCAATACCCTGACAGCTCAAAAATGGGTACTTTCGCTCAATACATTGCTCCTGGCATGGGTGTAACGGTACGCGGTTTAATTGAAGGGCATGAAGGAGCTGTGGTTGCCTTTATTTCTAATTTGAAACAGTCAATTCAAATACCATCACGTATTTTAGTCTTAGAGTTTCCACGCGAAGTAAGTTTACAAAACTTACGGTCTTCTATGCGTATTGAAACCTATATTAAAGCTAAAACTAAAATTAAAGATGAGTATTGGGGATCAATAATTTCTGATATTTCTGTTTCTGGCTGTAAGCTCATGATCACTAATGGAGAAAAGCTTACATTAACTGATGATAAGCCAGTAGAAATTATTATTGAAGATTTTCAGAGCTTAAAAAACCTGAAGCTTGAAGCTGAAATTTGTAATAGTAAAATTCAAGCGGGGGGTGTATTACTCGGTGTTAAATTTAGCGACTCAAGCAAGTCAGAAGTGACTAAACTATTACAAGAAGCGGTAATCTTATCCGGTTAACTTGCTTTCACCGCTATTACTTTAGCGTCTATTACACCATCTGAAACTTCCACTTTAATGTTACTTTCAATCGTAATATCTTTGATACTTTTAATCATGTCACCCTGTTCAGTGCGAGTTATGCTGTAACCCCGAGCAATCGTTGCTAGCGGGCTAACAATATGTAGCTGTTCGCATTGATGAGCAAAAGACTCTCTTTTAAGCATTAATAGTCGTTGTTGTGCACTACTAAGTTGTGTTTTTAGTTGCTCACAATACAGTAAATTACGTTTTATCTTGTTAGCCGGGCTTGCATTTAAAAGACGTTGCTGGAGATAGCTAGGCTGGTGCTTAACTTGATTAAGTTTTCGAGATATAAACCCTTGCAAACGTAAAGTGAGTTCATCCGATTTTTGTTGTTTATTTTGTAATTGATGTTCAGGGTGAACTTGGCCTAATCGGTGGTTTAAATTTACCACAGAGAATCTTGAACGTTGTAATTGTTGTTTGATCGCTAATTGAGCACGACTGAGAAGAACCTTAACGCTATTGATCCGTTCATCAACATCAGCAGAAACAAGTTCGGCTGCAGCAGAGGGGGTTGGGGCCCTTAAATCAGCCACATAATCAGATAATGTTGTATCTATTTCATGACCCACGCCACTGATAGTCGGTAATATGGATTGAAAAATAGCACGTGCCACTATTTCTTCATTAAAAGCCCATAAATCTTCTAGAGAACCACCGCCACGTGATATTAATAATACGTCTACCTCGTTGCGTTGATTTGCCAAAGCTATTGCCTGAGCAATATCATATTTAGCCTGCTCGCCTTGCACTAAAACGGGGTAAATAATAACTCTTAATAAAGGGTTTCTACGGTTGAGTACTGTGATGATATCTTTTACCGCAGCACCGGTAGGGGAGGTAATTATACCTACCGTTTGAATTAACTTAGGGATGACTTGCTTGTGATGAAGTTCGAATAAGCCTTCGTTATGTAGTTTATCTTTTAATAATTGATATTGTTGTCGTAATAGCCCTTCACCGGCAGACTCCATTTGTTCGATAATAAGTTGGAAGTCGCCTCTAGGTTCGTACAATGATACTTTGGCCCGCACTAAAACCTGCTGACCATTTTGCGGTTGTATTCTTACTCTGCGATTATTGCCTTTAAACATGGCACAACGAACTTGTGACTTTTGATCTTTAAGTGATAAATACCAATGCCCTGAACCGGCGGCAATAAAATTAGAAATTTCACCACATAACCAGACCGTATTTAACTCACTTTCTAGAATAAAACGTACTTTTTTGGTGAGTTCACTTACTTGAAGAATATGCTGTTGAGCCATAAATACGTTACTTTTTTAAGATTAAGAGGAAATGAAGGTGTCATTATTAAGTATTATATATTTGTTTAGCCAAGCATCGACAGTTTATTTTCGATTAATTGCAATTATAAGTTTACCTTAGCAGGGAAAGCGGTTAAAATTCTGCCGCAATATTTCCTCCCTAACCACTCATTTTAGAGAGATGTTGCGATGTTAAGAATTGCCCAAGAAGCGTTAACTTTTGACGATGTTTTACTGGTACCTGCTCATTCTACGGTACTGCCTCATACTGCCGATTTAAAAACCAAATTAACTCGAAAGATCAATTTAAATGTTCCTATGATCTCTGCGTCGATGGACACAGTGACCGAAGCGCGTTTAGCCATTACCTTAGCACAAGAAGGTGGCATAGGTTTTATTCATAAAAATATGACCATTGCTGAACAAGCCAAAAATGTTTCTCAAGTAAAGAAATTTGAAAGTGGTATTGTTTCAGATCCAGTAACCGTTAACCCTAGTGCAAGTATCCTAGATACTATGCGTTTAGCGGATGAGCTTGGTTTTTCTGGTTTCCCTGTTGTTGATGAAAAAAATAAATTGGTCGGTATTATTACTGGTCGTGATTTACGTTTTGAAACTGACTTAGAAAAGCCGGTTTCAGCATTGATGACCAAAAAAGATAAATTAGTCACCGTTAAAGAAGGTGCTTCGCGTGAAGAAATTTTATGTTTGATGCATGAACATCGCATTGAAAAAATTCTCATGATCGATGATGCCTTTACTTTGAAGGGCTTAATTACCGTTAAAGATTACCAAAAAGCTGAAAGCAAACCTAACGCATGTAAAGACGAGTTAGGTCGTTTACGTGTTGGTGCTGCTGTTGGTGTTGGTGCAGGTACAGACGAACGTATTGACGCGCTTGTTGCTGCTGGTGTTGATGTTTTATTGATTGATACATCACACGGTCATTCGCAAGGTGTTATTGACCGCGTTGCTGAAACACGCACTCGTTATCCTGATTTACAAATTATTGCAGGTAACGTTGCTACAGGTGCTGGTGCTAAAGCACTGGCAGATGTTGGTGTTGACGCGGTAAAAGTTGGTATAGGTCCAGGTTCTATTTGTACTACTCGTATCGTTACGGGTGTAGGTGTACCGCAATTAACCGCTATTTCGAATGCTGTTGAAGCCTTAAAAGGTACAGGTATTCCGGTTATTGCTGATGGCGGCATTCGCTTTTCGGGCGATATTGCCAAGGCACTAGTCGCTGGCGCACATTGTGTAATGGTGGGGAGCATGCTTGCAGGTACTGAAGAAGCACCTGGTGAAGTCGAGCTTTATCAAGGTCGTTACTATAAGTCATATCGCGGCATGGGTTCTTTAGGCGCGATGAGCCAAAAAGAAGGCTCAAGTGACCGTTACTTCCAAAAATCAGATGGTGAAGCAGACAAGTTAGTACCTGAAGGTATTGAAGGTCGTGTTGCTTATAAAGGTCCTGTTGCAGCAATTATTCATCAACAAATGGGTGGCTTGCGTTCATCAATGGGCTTAACGGGTTCAGCAACGATTGAAATTATGCGTACTAAACCAGAATTTATGAAAATCACTTCTGCAGGTATGGGTGAGTCGCACGTGCATGATGTTGCCATAACAAAAGAAGCACCTAACTACAGAACAGGTTAGGCTTTGTTGAATTATTGTCGTCAATTTTAAGGTTGTTAGTACTCAACCAGTAAACTAAGCATCACGCTACTGACGTTTATATGACGGCAATATTTTCGATTGAATGTTGACAGAAATTATAGAAATAGATGATTGAAAATGTCATCTAAAAATTCAAATAGGCTGAGCGCTAACTCATATTGAGCAAGCTCAGCCTATTCATTTTATTGTTAAATAAAAGTAGGAAAACAACATGAGTAAAGACATTCATGATCACCGCATACTGATATTAGATTTTGGTTCGCAATACACTCAACTTATTGCTCGTCGTGTACGAGAAATAGGCGTTTACTGTGAATTATGGGCTTGGGATGTTACTCAAGAACAAATTGAAGGCTTTAACCCTACAGGTATTATATTAGCTGGCGGACCTGAGTCAGTTACTGAGCAAAACTCTCCTCGTGCGCCTGAATATGTTTTTAATGCCGGTGTACCTGTATTAGGCATTTGCTATGGCATGCAGACAATGGCTGAGCAATTGGGCGGTGCTGTTGAAGGCTCTGAGCATAAAGAGTTTGGTTATGCCGCTGTTGAAGTTATCGCTAAATCGGCGCTTTTTAATGCTATAGAAGATAACGTCAGTGCAAACGGTAATGCGTTATTAGATGTTTGGATGAGCCACGGCGATAAAGTATCAGCAATTCCTGATGGCTTTGTCACCGTAGCACAAACACCAAGTTGTAAATATGCAGCAATGGCCAATGAAGAAAAGCAATTTTACGGTGTGCAATTTCATCCTGAAGTAACACATACTAAACAAGGTTTGCGTATTTTAGAGCACTTTGTC
>TARA_R110000764_G_scaffold26748_2_pt1 | contig 39325 bp, 48 predicted proteins | sample TARA_R110000764 | Tara Oceans TARA_R110000764 (sample SAMEA4398111) | marine metagenome | biome: Polar Biome; feature: [SRF] surface water layer (ENVO:00010504); material: water (ENVO:00002006), including particulate matter (ENVO:01000060) such as... | depth 5 m | reverse complement strand
CCCGCCTGCGCGGCAGCGATCGCCGAACTTGCCCCGCTCTGGCCGCCCGGAAGCGCGCATGGCTACCATCCACTTACATGGGGCTATTTCGTTGGCGAACTTGCCCGGCGTCTCAGTGGCCAGACGCTAGGCACCTGGCTGCGCGAAACAATCTGCGCGCCCAAGAGCATCGACTTTCATATCGGCTTGCCGGCCAGCGAGCACGCTCGCTGCGCCGATATTCGCCGCCCAACAGCGCTGCCTGAACTTGGCGAAATGACCGAGCCGAAGCGCGCGGCATTCGGCACCAAATGGTCATCGCCCAATCGCGGCGGCGCGATCTGGCGCGAAATCGAAATTCCCTCGGCAAACGGCCACGGCACAGCGGCCGGCATTGCTGCGCTTTATGATGCCTACGCCCATGGCGGCGCTGTGTCAGGCACACCCTTGATGTATGCCCCGGCATTTGACGCACTGACCCGTTCACGTGTGGACGGGCCGGACCTGGTGTTGAACATGTCGACCAGTTTCGGTGCAGGTATCATGCGCAACACCCATGGCTTTTTCGGCCCCAATCCCGAAACCGTCGGGCATTGCGGCTGGGGTGGCTCGATGGCCATCGCAGACCCGGACAGACACCTGACCTGTGCCTATGTCATGAACAAGCAGTCCAATGTCCTGGTCGGCGACCCCCGCGCCGTCCGGCTAGTCAATACCGTTTACGGGTGCCTCTGACATGCTGGGCCATGTCGACTGGGCCGCTTTCCTCATCGCCATGGCCGCCGTTGAACTGACCCCGGGGCCCAATATGGGGTGGCTGGCCGCATTGTCAGCCAAGTCCGGGCGACGCGCCGGGTTGCTGGCAGTCGCCGGTGTGACGCTGGGCCTGTTCATACAGCTTGTTGCGGCGGCTACCGGTCTGTCAGCGCTGCTGGCTGAGTCGCCCCTCATCTACGAAAGCCTTCGCTGGGCGGGTGTTGCCTTCATGCTCTATCTCGCATGGGAAGCCTTCGCCGATACCGGCTCCACCTCAGCCATCCGGGGTGACGGTCGCGCCGGCTTCCGGCGGGGGTTCATCGCCAACATCCTGAATCCGAAAGCGCTGGTGTTCTATTTGCTCATCGTTGGCCAGTTCGCGGATCCGGCACTGGGCGCGGTCTGGATGCAGATTGTCCTTCTGGGGCTCATCCACCTCGGGGTGGCCATTCTGGTACATGTCAGCATCGTTCTGTTGGGGGCCAGTCTCGGATCAGTTCTGGAGCAGTGGCGCACATCGCTGCCCGTCAGGCTTGGATTCGGCCTCGCGCTGGTGGGAATCGCTTTCTGGATCGCTATTTCGACGGGCCGGCCGAATTAGCGCTTTCTGGCACAGCTATTGCAGGATCAACTGCGGACACATTGGTCCCCAATCATGCAATTCCTGCCCTGTCGTGCCCCCCTGGCCGACAGGGCTTTTTTGTATCAGGCGGGCCGGGCTGTGCGCGCAAGACGCCGGGCCTTGGCTTCACCCAGCACGCTGTCCGTCGTGTAGATCGCGAGCGCGGCCCAGATACAGCCGAACGCAATCGCATGCGTCCAGCCAAAGGCTTCGCGGAAGATCAGCGTCGCGATCAGGAATTGCAGCGTTGGCCCGATATACTGCATCATGCCGATGGTGGAGAGCTTGAGCCGCTTTGCCGCCAGCCCGAACAGGATCAGCGGCGTCGCTGTGATCGGCCCAGCGGCGATCAGCAGGGGGATATCCCAGCCGCCTGTGCCCATCAGCCGGCCATCCGGTTGCTGCAGGAACCAGCTGAACCAGGCCAGCGCCAGGGGAGTCAGGACAACCACCTCGACCAGGAAGCCAGCCCGGCTGTCGATCGCCACCTTCTTGCGGATCACCGAATAGAAGGCGAACGAAAAGCACAGCCCCAGCGCCACCCATGGAATATGGCCAAACGCGATCGTCATCACGCCGACGCCTATCGCGGCCACGGCCACCGCAACCCATTGGGCGGGCCGCAAGCGCTCGGAGAAAATCAGCATACCGAACAGCACGTTGACCAGCGGGTTGATGTAATAGCCCAGCGAGGCTTCCATCGTGCGGCCCTGATTGACGGCCCAGATATAGATCAGCCAGTTGCCGCCAATCAGCAGGCCCGACAGGGCGAGCCATTTGAGGTTTTGCCACTGGAAAGCTGAACGGATATCCCGCCAGTTCGCGGCGAGCGCAATCAACAGGATTGCCGTGGGCACCGACCAGATGATCCGGTGCGCGAGAAACTCGACCGCGCCGACATGATCCATCGCGCGGATATAGAGCGGGAGCGACCCCCAGATAACATAGGCGCCCAAGGCCGCAGAGAATCCAAGGCGCGAGGGGGACGATGTGCTCATGGCGTGCGATGTAAGGACAGCCGCGCGCTCACGCCACCCAAATCTTGCTCATGCAAGGATTAGGTTTTCTCCAGCTTCAAGCGAAACGGTTCTCAGCCGGTCGTCACGGCCTGTTTCTCGGACTTGATCACGCCCCGGTTCAGCAGCTCTTCGGCAATCTGGACCGCATTGAGCGCTGCGCCCTTGCGGAGATTGTCCGACACGCACCAGAAGGCGAGGCCGTTCTCGACAGTCGGGTCCTTGCGGACGCGGCTGATGAAGGTGGCCCAGTCACCGACGCACTCCTTTGGCGTAATGTAGAGTTCTTCCTTCGGATCATCGACCAGCATGATACCGGGACTTTCGCGCAGGAGCTTCTTGGCTTCAGCCGCGCTCATCGGGGCAGCAAGTTCAATGTGCACAGCTTCGGAGTGACCCACGAAAACAGGTACGCGCACACAGGTTGCGATCAGTTCGATTGCGGGATCGAGGATCTTCTTGGTTTCCTCGCGCATTTTCTGCTCTTCCTTGGTCGAACCGTCTTCAAGGAACACGTCGATCTGTGGAATGACATTGAAAGCGATGTCCTTCTGGAAAACTTGCGGCGTCGGCTCATCATTGACGAAGATGCCCTTGGTCTGGTTCCACAGCTCGTCCATGCCTTCCTTGCCTGCGCCGGAGACCGACTGATAGGTGGCGACAACAACGCGCGTAATACCGACGGCATCATGAATCGGCTTCAAAGCCACAACCAGTTGCGCGGTTGAGCAGTTCGGATTGGCGATGATATTCTTGGCCGCATAGCCCATCACGGCATCGGCGTTCACTTCCGGCACAACGAGCGGCACGTCCTTGTCCATGCGCCAGGCCGAGGAATTGTCGATGACGATGGCACCGGCGGCCGCAATCTTCGGTGCCCATGTTTTCGAAATCGTGCCGCCAGCCGACATGAGAACCAGATCAACGCGTGAAAAATCAAAGCTCTCAAGGTCATGGCATTTCAGCGTCTTGTCGCCATAGCTGACTTCCTTGCCAAGCGAGCGCCGGGACGCAATCGCAAAGACTTCATCGGCTGGGAACAGACGCTCGTCCAGAATGTTGAGAAGTTCGCGCCCGACATTCCCTGTTGCGCCGACAACTGCAATCCGCGTGGCCATGATTTTCAAGCTCCATCCTGTAATCCGCAGGCTTATGGCGCATCTTTGCACCATGTGCAAAGCCTGTTGCCATCGTGTTATGTGTAAGGCAGGACCAATCCTGTCCTGAGCCTTGGGAGACCTGTTCGTGCTTGATGAAGTGATTGCGCGCTACATCGCCAGCTACAATGCCCGCGACATTGATGGAATGATCGGGTGCGTGACTGATGATGTCGTGTTCGAGAATATCTCGAATACCGGTCAGTCCATGCGGCTGGATGGCAAGGACATGATGCGACAGGTCGCGGACCTGTCAGGCAACGCCTTTTCCTATCGCCGTCAGCGGCTGGTCAATGTGGTCACGGGCGCGGGCAAGGCCGCTGCCGAAATCGAATTCGAAGGCAAAGCGGCAGTCGACCTGCCTAACGGAATCCGGGCGGGTGAAACCGTAAAGATCCGCGGTGCCAGCTTCTTCGAATTCCGCGGCAACCTGCTGTGCCGGATCGCGGATTATTCCTAGCTAAACCGCCTTCTGGAACGTCTCGTGGCGCAGATCAGGGGCAAGGCCCTCTCCCATCATGTCGATGAAATTGCCGGAATAGAACGCTTCCACGGCGCGCGTTGACGCACCTTTCAGGCTCTCATCAAAACGCTTCAGCGGGTTTCGTCCGCCTTCGACATGCGGATAATCCGACGAGAACATGCAGACCTCTTCGCCTGCATTGGCGATGATCCAGCCGGCATCCTCGTGCGGATAGGGCGCCGTCCGGAACTGGCGTCGAACGATCTCCGACGGTTTCGCCGAAAGGTTCTGCAGCCGGGTCTCGTTTCGCATAAAGGCATGCGCCGCCGAATCCATGGACCGCATCCAACCGGGCACCCAGGATGCGCCAAGCTCAATGGCGCCAAACCTGAGTTTCGGGAACCGGTCGAACACGCCGTCAAAGATAAGGGTCGCAAGCGTCTGCATGGCAGATGCCGGGATCGGCATGTAGCTGACAGAAGTGAAATTATCATCCCCGCCATGGAAGTCCGGCACAGGCGGCAGGCCATTTTCCTTATAGACCGGGTTAAGTTTGTCCTCACCGCCGACGTGGAACAGGATCGGCAATCCGGCGGCCTCGGCCATGGCCCAGACCGGGTCCAGCCCGATATGGCTGGGCGCGTGATGCTGCGGACACATTGACGGCACCATCAATGCTTTTGCGCCCATCGCGATGGCATTGCGGGCTGTCACGATAGACCGTTCAATATCTTCCAGCGGAATATAGGCGGTTGCCAACAACCGGCGGTCGGCCGAACAGAAGTCAGTCATCATTCGGTTATGGGCTTCTGCCGCAGCGTAGCACAGCGCCATGTCATCACTCTGGTCGAGCCCGAAATTGCCAAGACAGAACGTGGTGAAAACCAGCTGGCTGGCAAAGCCGAGCAGGTCGAGCACTTCGGGCCTGTCAGCCGCGCGGAACGCGCCGTGGGCCTCGTAATTCTTGCGCAGCAGGATGTTGTCAGCAACGCCCGCACGGAAATCCGGATCGTCGTGGGCGCCGAGTTGGCCGTTCACGACAGTGTCGAAGGATTTCTTCCACTTGTAGACCGGCAGGTCATGATAGCGCGCCAGAAGCTTCTTTTCGAAATACGGGTCGAGGCAGTCGCTTGATTCCATCAAGTGGCTGTCGGCATCATGTACAAGGCGGCTGCCAGCATAGGTCATTGACGTTTCCTCCGATTATTTTTGGAGAAACGTGTCACAAGCCCTGCAGCCTGACAAACCTGCCGCTAGGTTAAAGCGCGGCGATAATCGCGTCGGCCATGGCCTTGGTGCTGAGATCGCCGCCAAGGTCCTTGGTCCGCGCGCCCTTGTCCAGCGCCTTGCCGACGGCTGCAAACAAGGCATCGGCCACCTTTTCGCGGCCCAGCGACCAACGCAGCGCCATCTCCAGAGACAGGATCATGGCGCATGGATTGGCGATCGACTGGCCGGCAATGTCCGGCGCGGACCCGTGCACGGGCTCATAGAGGCCTGGGACGCCGGGTGCCCCCAGCGAAGCCGATGGCAGCATGCCGATCGAACCGGTCAGCATCGAGGCCTCATCCGACAGGATGTCACCAAACAGGTTGCCTGCCAGGATCACGTCAAACTGCTTAGGCGCGCGCACCAGTTCCATGGCGCAGGCATCCGCATACATGTGCGTCAGGTCCACACCGCCGCCAAACTCGGCATGGGCCAGCGTCACTTCCTGACGCCAGAACAGGCCGGATTCCATGACGTTTGATTTTTCCACCGAGCAGACACGGCCTGTCCGGCCACGGGCGATTTCGAACGCTACACGCGTGACTCGCTCGATTTCAGGATGCGTGTAGAGTGCCGTGTCATAGCCCCGGCGATAGCCTTTTTCATCAGTATCAATGCCGCGCGGCTGGCCGAAATAAACGTCGCCCGTCAGTTCGCGCACGATCATCAGGTCGAGGCCTTCAATGATCTCACGTTTCAGGCTGGAAGCATCCACAAGCGCTGGAAAGCAATAGGCTGGCCGCAGGTTTGCGAATACGTCGAGGCCCTTGCGAATCGCCAGCAGGCCCGCTTCGGGGCGCTTGTCGCGGTCGACATCAGTCCATTTGGGGCCACCCACAGCGCCGAGCAGAACCGCGTCCGCACGGCGGGCCTTGTCCAGCGTTTCGTCCGTCAGGGGTGTGCCGTGCATGTCATAGGAAGCACCACCTACAAGACCGGTCTCGAATTTCAGATCCGGCGCGACGATTTCGGCGACGCGGCGCGCCTGCGCCATGACTTCCGGGCCGATGCCGTCCCCGGGAAGCAACAGGACTGTTTGATGCATGAATTCTTAATCGCTCATTGTGGAGGGAGGGTCCATATAGCCTCGACGCGAACGCATGTCATCCATGGTCTTGGCGGCGGCCGTTTTGTCCCGCTCGTCAATCGCCGCCCAGGTCGCCTTGTTGTGGCAGATTTGCTTCGGCAGGATCGTGCCGGACTCTGTAATCGTGCGGCATTCCCTCTTCGCACCCTCTTCAAGCGTCATCTTCTCGTGTCCCGCAGACGTGCAGGCTGTGAGTAAAATCGCTGATACGAGAGTCGTTATCGTGCGCCTCATGGACGACCTCCTTCCTGGTGCCGGGCCGACAGATGCCGGGCCCGTTCGCTCTAACAGCTTCCTTGCGCCTGTGTTGAACAGCCCGAATTCAGCCGCTGGAAATTATCCGTCGATTCCTTGGCGTTCTGGTTCGTGTAAGTGTCGTATGCTTCCCATGCCGAAACGGTTTTGCACTCACGTTTCTGAAAACGGGTGCCCGTCACCTTCATGCTGCGGCAGATAATCTCTTCGTCGACGCCCGCCACCTGGATTGGCTCATCTAGCGGGACACTCGCTGCCGGTGCCGCCGTCGCCAGCTGGCCCGCCGGACTCTGGCATGCAGCCAGCAGGCAGATACCTGCCAACCCGACAATCGATGACATTATTCGCTGCATGATGCCCTCCGGCTCCCTTCTAATTGGTGCTCACCGAGCTTCCCGTTCCCAGGCGCTGATATTTGTCGGTGGCTTCCTTGGCGTTCTGGTTCGTGTAGGTGTCATATTCGACCCAGGCATCAACCGTCTTGCATTCGCGCTTGGCAAAGCGGGTTCCCGTCACCTTCATCGAGCGGCAAACGACGTCGTTCTCAGCGGACGCAACTTCCGTAGTCTCTGTCGCTGCAGGCGCAGCCTCCTCAGCTGTGGCCACGGCAGGCCCGGGCGCGACAGCAGCGGTGTCGGTTGAAGCCGGCGCACTCTGGCAGGCCGCAACAAGAATAAGGAACAGGGGCGCGACACCCAGCAAACACGTACGCTTCATGTGGCATTTCCTTCAATTTGATAGCGAGTTTCATAGGAAACCTTCGAACAACAGGCAACCGAAGTTTGATTGATTCTCGCAATCGCCGTCCGGCTGATCAGATCGATTCCGGTTCGGCCTCATAGAGGCGCAGGGACCGATCAGTAATCCCTAGAATCGGAAAGAAAGATCGCCATGTTGCCATGTGCGCCGTCTTGAAATGGGCATCCAGTGCGGCGCGGCTTTCCCAGCGCTCCAATATGCGGACAAGGCCCGGGTCCATCAGGTCGATACTATAGGCATACTCAAGACAACCAGCCTCTTTGCGACTGGCCCTGACCATCTGCTCCATCGCAGGCTGGGCTGCGACCACATTGTCAGGCGGCACACGTACGGTTCCTTCGATCAGGATCATTGCGCGTCGTTTCCGGCATCGGTGCCGTCCAGCTGCTCAGCCGGGGCGGCTTCAGCGGGTGCTTTCTCGGGCACGGTCGCGTTGGTCTCCGGTTTTATGCTGAACGGGTCGGTGTGACACGCACCCAACATCGGCAGGCAAGCCAGCCCGACGATCGCCAATTTCCATCGTGCCATCGTACAATTCTCCCGGGTTTTCAGTTGGCTGGCTCCAGCCAGGGGGTCATCAAGCGTCGTTTGCTTTCAAATTCGCTGATCTCGTCAGCCGCCGTCAGCGAGGCACCAATCTCGTCCAGACCGGCCATCAGGTTCGACTTGCGGCCGGGGTCTACATCAAACGCATGCACCACCCCGTCAGGCGTTGTCAGGGTCTGCGTCTCAAGATCAATGGTGAACACGTGGTTTGCGCCGCCGGCCTGCGCCGCAAGCTGTTCGCACACGTCCACTGGCAGGCGCACGGGCAGGATACCGTTCTTGTAGCAATTGTTGTGGAAGATATCGGCGAAGCTTGGCGCGATAACACAAGTGATGCCCTGGTCGAGCAAGGCCCATGGCGCATGTTCGCGCGATGAACCACAGCCGAAATTCTCTCCGGCTATCAGAATGCCAGCTGTTGCATAGGCGGGCTTGTTCAGCACGAAATCGGGGTTTTCCGAGCCATCTGCCTTGGTTTTCAGCTCATGGAACAGGCCCTTGGATAGTCCGGTCCGCGTCGTTGTCTTCAGGAACTGCTTTGGGATGATCATGTCCGTGTCGACATTCGACATCAGCTTGCCCTTCTCGAGAAGGGGGGCTGCGGTTCCGGTGAGGGTCTGAAAGGCTTTCATGAAGTCATTCTATTTCGGGTCATGGGAAATGAACAGGGTGGGCACGTTCAGCGTGCCGTTGCGAACGGTGAAGATATGGCTGCCGGGTTTGCGCCCCTTTCGCATTTCCGATACATCGAAGCCCCCATCCAGCAGGCGCTCATGCGCTGCGGCCAGATCATGCACTTCCCAGGTCAGGCCCCAGATCGTGTCATTGGCGCTGGCATCATGTTCCTCGCCCAGCCGGTTGATCACTTCGAACGTCAAGCCACCCGTCCGGAAGAACAGAAACCGCGTCTTCCATTCCGGCGCTGTTCGGTCGAGTGCGAGGTCGAGCCCAAGCCGCGCGCCATAGAGCGCGGCTGCCCGGTCAGGATTCGGCGTGTTGATCACGATATGGTCCAGGCCGGTCACCGCGCCATCGGGTGCATCGAGCGGTTCCGGCGCGCCTGTCACATGTTCGATCAGGAAGGTCTTGATACCTGCCGTTTCCTCATCTGCGCAGCGAAACCGCCGCCATGTGCGTGTTTTTCCGCTGATATCGCTCCGGCTCTCGCCCGGCATGATCGCATGCGGTTTCAATCCGCGCCGCGTCAGGCGATGATGGGTGTGCTCGATATCCTGCGTCGTGAAGGCAAGGCTTTTCAAGCCCGGGCCGTCATCGGTGATGATCTCGCCCAGGCGTTGCGCAACCGGGCCATCCCCATCTGGGGCCATCAATTCAAGCGCCGTGTTGTTGACCCTGAAAAGAGCCGTCGCCGCACCCTCTTCCGAAACGGCCTGCCAGTCCGGTGCCCGGCCAAGCAGGGCGGTGTAAACCGCGGTGCCGGTAGCGATTTCCGGGCAGACAAGCACAATATGGTCGAGGCCGGATATCATGCCGCCTTGCTCTCCTTGGGCAGCGCATTGTCTACATTTTTGAAGCCTGAAAGCGCTTCGACACGGCCCATCCAGCGGCGCACATGGGGGTAAGCAGCCAGATCAATCTGCGCTTGCGGCGCGTAGGCCACAATCCCGTAAATATCGAGATCGGCAATCGTCGCTCCGCGTCCGACCAACCAGTCACGGTCTTCCAGCAGGCCGTTCAATTCCTTCAGCGCGCCGGTTGCGGCGTTGAGGTTTGCTTCGGCCACCTGTTCTGGAAACGTGAAGAACCCAAGTTTCAGCGCGCGGGTGCGGTAAATCCCGGTGGACAATTGACCGGCGCCCCAGAGCTGCCATTCGCGGGCGCGCAGCCGCTCGGCCCTGTCCTTGCCACCGAACTGGCCTGTCTCATCGGCCAGATAGTCCAGGATGACAGAGGACTGGCATAGGCAGATGTCCTTCTCATGGTCGTCCAGAACCGGCACCTGACCGTAGCGGTTCTTGGCGAGGAACGCGTCAGCCTTATGGGCGCCGCTGCGCAGGTCGACATGCTCATAGTCGAACAGTGTGCCGGTGAGGTGCAGCATCAGTCCGACCTTGTAGGTCGGACCCGAGGCGAAGATTCCGTGCAATTTGTATCGGGTCATTGGACGCTTCCTGATGTGAATGCCTCTCTTATGGGCGAGGCGCAGCCAATTGGATATCTCAGATTTTCATCGGATAGATCAGCGGCCAATCACGCCGGTAATCGCTGCGCGGGCCGCAAGAGCCGGGCTCATCAGGTGGGTCCGTCCGCCGCGGCCCTGACGGCCTTCGAAATTCCGGTTCGAGGTTGAAGCGCACCGCTCACCCGGCGCCAGGATGTCCGGGTTCATGCCAAGGCACATGGAACAGCCCGGCTCGCGCCATTCAAACCCGGCTTCAAGGAACACGATATCGAGGCCCTCGGCTTCTGCCTGCGCCCGCACCAGACCGGACCCAGGTACAACCATGGCCCGCACGCCATCAACTACATGATGGCCCCGCGCAATGTCTGCCGCCGCTCGCAGGTCTTCAATCCGGCTATTGGTACACGAGCCGATAAACACGCGCTGCACCGGCGTTCCGGCAATCGGCACGCCGGGTTCCAGGCCCATATAGTCGAGCGCGCGTTCGGCTGCTGCCCGCTTCACCGGATCGGCAATTTCGCCTGGCACAGGTGTCTTTCCCGAAAGGGGAATGGCCTGTTCAGGGCTGGTTCCCCACGTGATCGTTGGTTCGACCGCGCTGCCGTCGATACGCACGACATGATCCCATGCCGCGTTATCGTCCGATCGGAGCGTCTTCCAATAGGTTTCAGCCACTTCCCATGCGCCTGCTTTCGGGCTGGCCGGGCGGCCTTTCATATAGGCGAGTGTTTTCTCGTCCGGGGCGATCAGGCCAGCGCGCGCGCCGCCTTCGATGGCCAGGTTACAGAGCGTCATGCGCCCTTCCATTGTCAGCGCTTCGATCGCTTCGCCACGAAACTCGATGACATGCCCCGTGCCGCCCGCTGTGCCAATCAGGCCAATGATGTGCAGCGCAAGATCCTTGGCGGTCACCTCGTCGCGCAACCTGCCCGACACTTCGACGGCCATATTACCCATCTTGCGCGCGCGCAGCGTTTGGGTCGCCAGCACATGCTCGACCTCGGATGTGCCGATGCCATGCGCCAGCGCGCCGAAGGCGCCATGCGTGGAGGTATGGCTGTCGCCGCACACGATGGTCATGCCCGGCTGGGTACGGCCCTGCTCAGGCCCCACCACGTGGACGATGCCATTGCGGATATCGCCCATGGGGAAATACTCGATCCCGTATTCGGCGACATTACGCGTCAGGGTTTCCAGCTGGTTGCGCGCTTCAGGGTCCGTCACGCCCGCAAGCCCTGCCGCCTGGTTCTCAGTCGGCGTGTTATGGTCGGCCACGGCCAGCGTCAGGTCCGTCCGGCGCACCTTGCGACCCGCCGTCTTCAATCCGTCAAAAGCCTGCGGTGTCGTCACTTCATGGATAAGATGCAAGTCGATATAAAGCAGGCTCTCGCCCGAAGCGTCATCGGTGTGGACGACATGCGCGTCCCAGATTTTGTCATAAAGTGTCTTGCCGGCCATTCGAAGTATTCATCCTGTCTATTGCGGCGCACAATAACGGCAGATCCCGAAGAGGGAAGCCCGATCCGGCCGCCTGAATCATGCCGCGGCTCTCGTTGTCATTTGGTGATCACGGTGCGATCCCTCAAGCCGGGCCCGGCATCATTGCCCATGCCAGAACGAAAAACGCCCCTGCCGGAAGGCAAGGGCGTTTTTGTCTGGCCTCTGAACGAGAGGCCTATTCTTCTGGAGCCGCCTCTGGCGCTTCAGCAGCAGCGGCAGCCGCTTCGGCGGCCTTGGCTTCAGCTTCGGCAGCAGCCGCAGCGGCCTTTTCGGCCTCAAGCTTGGCCTTGGCAGCGTTTTCGCGATCAACTGCAGCCGCTTCCTTGCGGGCCAGCTTCTCGGCGTCCTTCTGGCGACGACGCTCGGTCTTCGAGACAGCAATCTCGACGGCTTCGATGCCGTGACCCGTGGTACGCTCGGCGATACGTGCCGACTTACCGCGACGGTCGCGCAGATAGTAGAGTTTCGCACGGCGCACACGGCCCTTGCGCTTCACTTCGATCGACTCGATCAGCGGCGATACCAGCGGGAAAACCCGCTCGACGCCTTCACCGAAGGAGATCTTGCGAACCGTGAAGCTCTCGCTCAGGCTGCCACCCGAACGGGCAATGCAGACGCCCTCGAAACGCTGGACGCGTTCGCGGTCGCCTTCTTTGATCTTTACATTCACCGCCAGCGTATCGCCGGGCGAGAATACAGGAATTTTTTTGTCGCCGAGGACACGGACGCGTTCTTCCGCCTCAAGCTGTTCAATCATGTTCATCGCCAGTCTCCGGCGGCTGGAATTTGGGGGTCTTGGAGTAAGCGGCGTATAAATCGGGGCGGCGGTGCTTTGTCAACGTCTTTGCGCTGTTCTTGCGCCATTCTTCTATTCGCTTGTGATCGCCTGACAGCAAAACATCGGGTGTCGGGCGCCCTTCCCACTCTCTGGGCATCGTATACTGGGCGTGTTCCAGCAGGCCATGCTCGAAGGATTCCTCCATCAATGAGGCCTCATTCCCAGCAACGCCGGGCAAAAGACGCACGACAGCCTCAATGAAGGCCATGGCCGCAACCTCGCCGCCAGCCAGCACAAAATCGCCAAGCGAAACTTCTTCCATCTCGCGGCCCTCGATGACCCGTTCGTCCAGCCCTTCGAACCGGCCACAGAATAACACCAGCCCCGGACCCGCCGCCCATTCGCGGGCTTTTTCCTGGTTAAAGGGCTTTCCCCGTGGTGACAGGTAGACCAAAGGGCGCCCGTCGCGCGGAATGCTGTCTATCGCACTGGCGGCAACATCCGGCCGGATGACCATGCCCGCGCCGCCACCGGCGGGCGTGTCATCGACATTGCGGTGCTTGCCCACGCCAAACGTTCGCAGGTCAATTGTCTCAAGGCTCCACAAGCCCTTCTCACGTGCGCGCTCCAGAATGGAGACGCCAAGCGGACCCGGAAAGGCCTCCGGCACAAGGGTGATGAGCGTGGCAGCGAACATGCAGCGCATCTAGCCCACAGCCGCCGCGCCGTCACCCCGTCGGTTGACGCACTGGCCAGCCGGGCGCTTGATGGAGGAAAAAGGGGGGTGCACATGAATCTCGATACGGTCGCGACAATCGCCAACATCATGGCGTCCGGCGCCGTTGTACTCACACTGGTCTTCATCGGCCTGCAATTGCGTCAGAATTCGCAACTCACGCGCATGGCCGCCGCGCAGACATCGGCGCAGCTCCTGTCCACCAATCTGGGGCGCATCGCTGAAAGCGCCGAACTGGCCGAACTGATCGTGCGCGAGAAGGGGCGGGAATCCTGGACGCCGGTCGAATTCCTGCGCGTGTCGAATTTCCTCAGCATTTCCTTCAGGCATTTCGAAGTGCTGCACACGCATCGCCGCTATGGCGTTTTCGAAGATGAATTGTGGGAAGGGTCCGAAGCCCGCCTGCGGGAATCGCTCAGCAATCCCGGTATTCGTGACTGGTGGGCCGAAAGTCGCCCGCTTTATGCCCGCAGCTTTGCCAAATATGTCGACACGCTGGCGGCAGAACTGGACGCTGCCCAGGCCATGGCCGCGATGGACCAGGACTAGGCAGCGATTTCCAGCCGCCCCCGCGTGGTCACGCAATTGCGTCCAGCATTCTTGGAATCGAACAGGGCTGCATCCGCCGTCTCAAGCGCAGTGTCCAGATCACCGCCCCGCTCCAGCAGGCATGCGCCAAAGCTCGCGGTGACGGATATGTCATGACCCTTGTGCTGGACGACTACGCTTTCGATACGTGCCCGGATGCGGTCACAAACCGATGCAGCCTGTTCCAGGGTCACATCGCTGAGCAGGATGACGAATTCCTCGCCGCCCCAGCGCCCAAGCCGGTCAAATGGTCCGCGTAGTTCGGCAAATGCGCTTGCCGCCACTTCAGTCAGCACCAGGTCGCCTGTCTTGTGACCGAACCGGTCATTCACGCGCTTGAAATGGTCAAGATCGAAAACAACAACACCGGCCGTCTGGCGCGTACGCTTCATCCGCTGAAGCTCATCTTCCATCGCCTGCTTGAAAAAACGACGGTTATAGAGACCCGTCAGCGGGTCAGTCGCCGCCAGCGCTTCAAGGCGGCGCTGATAGGTGCGCAACCGGAATTCGTGCTGTGACGCCAGCACTGCAGTCGGAATGGCGACACAGGCGGAAACGAGCAGATTGGTCATGACAAACATCTTCGGATTCGCCGGAAGGCCCAGTCTGTAAACCACCATCGAGAAGGTGAATGACAGGCACAGCGCCGTGATTGCGACGAATGCAAAGAAAGTGAGCGACTCAAAGACATCGCTGGTTTTAATCGAAAATGGCATCCTGCCCCCCAATAATATTGCCCTATTCATAGCGCAAAGTGGCGAAGATCAGACGAATCGGGGGGGTCGATTTGGCCGGTGGGCATTAACCAAGTGGCAATGATCGCATTCACGCGTCCTCTGGCGGGTCCTGTGTTGCGCGGACGGCGGCCTGCAGCACTTTCAGCCGGTCATGATAATGCTCGCCTTCGCCAAATTCTTCAAAACCGGCATAACGGGCATGGGCGCCGATCACCCGCCGTGCCTGCTTGATCGGGCACCAGTACTGTTCCGTGCGGGAACCGACTTCACGAACATAGGCAATGACACCGTTCACATAGGAACAATAGGCACAGTTCAGCTTTTCCATCGTATTTAGATAGGCCAGCCCGCTGCGATCAAACACCAGATAGCGATGTCGCTGGACTTGGGGAATGCGATACACTCGGAAGCAGACTGCCTGGTAGAGGGACACCCAGATGTCAACGATGACAAAGGGAATGATCAGGGAATAGATCACCGGCGCCGTGATCCAGACCAGCGGCCGGGCCGTGAAAATGTAACGCGCCAGATGCGTGCGGAGCTGGCGGTGGCGCCGCTTCACCTCTTCCTCGAACCGCACACGCCCCCGTTCAAGCCCAAAGCGCAGGCCTGCCCTTTGTCTGGACATTTCGGATTCCAGCTCAAGTTCGAGTGCCTGGATTTTCTCACGAAGACTGTTGATTGAAGATGCCATCCACTTGAGGTGCCGCGTTCCCGGTATGAAGGCAAGTTGCGCCGGACTGCCGGTTTCGGCCAATTGCCGGTCATCCGGGCTGCTTTCGTGCTTTTTACGTGCATGTTTCCGGCACGCTGAACCCGCAAATTGCGCTTGGCCCCCATGTTCTATACGGAAAGAACCATGGAAAATTCACCGGCTCTTTCCGTCCTGATTCCGTTCTTCAATGAAGAAGGAAACGTGCATCCGGTAATCGACGAGGTTCACGCCGCGCTGAAGGGGATCGATTTCGAGATCATCTGCGTCAATGATTGTTCCGGCGACGCCACGAGCAGGGAACTGGCCGAGGCCAGGGACAAGCATCCGAACACGGTGATCGTGTTCAACCATGTCGCCCGGCGCGGGAAGTCGGCTGCCCTGTTCACCGGGCTTAAATCAGCAAGGGGCGAATGGGTCCAGTTGCTGGATGGCGACGGCCAGAACGATCCGCACGATACCGCCCGCCTCTGGGCCAGCATTATTGCGCCCGGCGCACCGGGACGCCTCGGCATCATCGCGGGCAAACGCAACAGCCGCAATGATTCCGGCTTCAAATGGCTCCAGTCGCGTGTTGCAAATGGCGTGCGCCGTTTCGTCTTGCGCGATGATGCGACGGATACGGGCTGCGGCTGGAAACTGATCCGGACGCAGGCCTTCCGCGACCTGCCATTCTTCGCCAGCATGCACCGTTTCCTGCCAGCGCTGATCAAGCGCGCAGGCTGGGATGTGCGTGAGGAAAAAGTGAATGACCGCGAGCGTCTCGCCGGGGTGTCGAAGTACGGATTCATCGGGCGGCTCGGCGCCGGAATCTTCGATCTGATCGGCATGTTCTGGCTAACGCGCCGGGGTGGCTACGGCGTTGCCGTAGAATGGAAAGACCCCCGCGCCGATTAAGGCGCCGGGGCCATTCATCTAGTCCTGATTATTGCCGACGCGTCCCCGTTGCCGGGGCTGGCTACTCTGCTGTTGCGACCGCTGCGGCCGTGGATTCGCGCGCGGCTGGGGGCGTGGAGACGGCGCCGCTTTTACCGGAGCGCGGGAAGGAGCGGCAGCGGCACGCGGCGCCGGCTGGGCCGGTGCGCGGGTACGCGGGGCAGCCTCAACCCGTTGACGCACAGGGGCGCGCGACTTCATCGCCGGTGTCTGGGGCAAGGCACGTTGAGATGTCTGGACGCGCTGATTCTGAGGCTGAGCGCGGCGCGTTTCAGTGCGCGGCCGGTCCTGACGCGTTTGGTTGCGTTGCGGTTGCTGTGTCACGGACCGCACGCGCGGCGTCTCGGTGCGCGCTGCCCGGTTCGCGTTGCGCCCGGACCTGTTGCTCACCGCCATATCGCGATTTGATTGTTCAGTCCGGCGCTGGCGCTCGGATCGGTTGATCGCGTCGCTTGAGGCTACAGCGGGCACTGCACGACGCTGTCCGGTTACACGCGGCGTGGCAGCAGGTCGCGATGCAATCGCTGGCGGTCCACCGGCCAGCGCATCGCCACTGCGCACCTGGCGCTCGCCACCTTGGCCACGTGCTCCGCGATCGCGGCGGTCATTTCCGGCGCGTGGCCCGTCCTGACGACCATTGTCAGACCGACGACCCTGGTCTCCGCGACTGTCACCCCCGTCCCGACTGGCGTTCACCGGACGGATCGACGAGATGTTGTCGTTCAGGCGCAGGCCGTTCAGGCGGCCCGTTGACGCATCAATGATCTCGCAGCGGCCCTTGAAGTTGGCATGTTCGCACACTTCCCACTTGCCGGACTTGATGTTCAGGGATGAGACATTGTCGTTGAACCGGAACCGGCTGAGGTCCTTCACGCCGCGATTGATCCCCAGCGACGCACCCCGGCCATTGGAGTCGACATACAGCGTGGCATCCGCATCGCGCGCGCCATAATGGCCTCGCAGCGGCGGGCGCTCCCGGTGATAGGCGCGATAGGTATTGTAGCCGCCGCGCGAATAGCCAAAGCCATAAGGCCCGTACCCTGCCAGCGGATCATAATATCCGTAGGAACGGTAGGCTGGCGAATAGCCGTAATGGTAGACTTCGATCCGCGTACTGCGGCCATATCCGTAATCGTAATCGTCCTGGCCATACCGTGTCGCATCGGCGTAACGGATATACCCGCCGCTATCGCGCACAAACATCAACCCATGCGCCGCATCGGTATATTCATAGATCGGCCGGACAGAAGAAACGTCGCCGTCCAGATCGAAATAGCGCAGGTCCGAAATGTCTTCCCGCAGCAAGACGCATCGGCCCGTAAAGTCGCTATGCTCACAGATTTCCCAGGCACCGGACAGTACCGCGACGGACCGTGCGCGGTCATTGAACCTGATGTCCGGCAGGGCATGGATCGGGTCGAAGATGTTGACCGCCTCGCCAGTATAGTCAGCCCCGCTGAACAGGATCAGGGCTGCTTCGTCCTGTGGCGCGTCATATTGTGCTGAGGCAGCGCCTGCCAGAAGCAGCGGCGTCGTGATGATGGCGCCAAGGCGCAGGAGCGTGGCAAACATGGCCAAATCCTTTCGGTTTCAGCCCCTAACATGAACCATGGCACCTGAACGCGCCACAACGCTGATCAAGCCTCGGCCTCTGACTGGTCGCCTTCCTCAGCCCATTGCATCAGATCGGGTATCCGGATCCGGCGGGCATTCAGGTCAATGTCAGGCACATCTGCCAGGGTGAAAGGCACGAATACGCTTGCCCCGCCGGTGATCAACTGGATTTCCAGTAGATCATCCGCACCGAAATTCTGAACCGATTTCACCCGGCCTTCTGCGACGTCTCCGACAGAATACACTTCCAGGCCGATAAGGTCCTCGATGTAGAATTCACCGTCATCTGCCACAGGAAGCTGGGCGCGGGGCACATATAACAGCGTGCCTTTCATCGCATCCCATTCTTCCTTCTGTTTCTGTTCCTTAGTTTTCACGATGAAATGATCGTTGCCGGGGCGTGCAGACACCGGCGTCAGCACAACGCGGCCGGCATCATCTGTCAGCACACCATATTCGAACAGATCCGCCGGATCGGCGGTAAAGCTTTTCACGCGCACTTCACCGCGCACGCCATGAGCGCCCTTCAGGGCGCCCACAACAATCAGTTTGCTATTCGGATCAGATGTCATCGCGCTTCTCTAACCGCACTCAACGCTGGTGAGAACCAGGCGTGCGCTGTTTAGTTTCGCCAATGACGGTCGCCATGCGCATTGCGCGCCTCATAGCGGCTGTCGTGGCGCCGAATGGATGAGATATTGTCATTGAGGCCAATGGGGCGAAGGTCGCCCGATCCACGCGAAATCACCTCGCACCGCCCGCGATAGTTTGCGTGCTCACAGGCAAGCCATGTTCCGCGCGTCACGAGGATGGAGCTGGCTTTGTCATTGAAGCGATAGTCAGACAGGTTCGGCATATCGCCATTGATCCCCAGCGGATCTCCGCGCATGTCGGCGCTTGAGAACAGGACGACATCTGCCTGTCCGCCCCGCTGGGCACCCCGCCAGTGATTGTCATTCCGCATGTCACCACGGTTGTATCCGACAGGTCGTATCGACGAGATATTGTCGTTGAGGCGAAGATCATTCAGGCGCGCAATGCTGGTGTCGATCGTGGCGCATTTTCCGCGAAAATTGGCGTCGGTACAAACTTCCCAGACGCCGGACCGGATACTGATCGAGGAAATACGGTCGTTAAAACGAACATGCGCAAGGTCTGCTACCACGCCATCAACCTGCAGCCCGTCGCCGCGATAGCCCGCATCGGCATGAACCAACGCGCCGCTATAGCCACTACCATAGGCATCGCGTCCACGATCAGCCTGTGCTGGCAGACCGAGGGCTGCAAGACTGGCAGCGACGATGGCGCCATTCCGGATAAATTTCTGGTGCGACATGGCGGTCTCCTTTCGAGTAGCCTGATTATTAGGCTAAGCGAACTGAACCGGGACATGGTTCCCTGTTGTCGTGCATTCACCGGCGTTTGACTGCCAGACAAACAAAAAGGCCAGTGCGCTTGGCACTGGCCTTCTGGCAGTTGGTTTTGTGGCCGAACCTATTCGGAAGCGGTTTCTTCAGCAGGCGCCTCTTCGGCGGCAGCTTCTTCAACAGGTGCTTCTTCAACTGGTTTAGGCGCTTTCGCGGCTTCAGCAGCGGCTTCTGCTTTGTCGGCACGCTCTTTTGCACGGTCCTGAGCTTTCTTGCCCGGCTCGCCCTTGTTCGGGTTGTTGCCAGCGGTCCATGCGTAGATCGGCGCAGTTTCGCCTTCGAGCGTCATCAGCGACAGGAAGCGCGCAACGCGTTCGGTCGGCTGGGCGCCTTTCTTGATCCATTCAGCGGCTTTGGCGCCGTCGATTTTCACGCGCTCCCCGGAATCCTTTGGCTGGCGCGGATCATAGACACCGATCTTCTCGATGAAGCGACCGTCGCGCGGCGCGCGGGCGTCAGCGATGACCACAGAATAAAAGGGGCGTTTCTTGGACCCGCCACGGGCGAGTCGGATCTTGAGGGACATTGGGGTTACTCCTGTAAAGTGTCGTCTCTGGAATTAAAGTTCAGCTTCGTCGCTGCGGATTTGCTCATGGTGGCGGATAACTTCTGCCACGATGAAAGTGAGGAATTTCTCGGCGAAAGCCGGGTCGAGGCCTGCATCGTTCGCCAGGTTGCGCAGCCGTTCGATCTGCTGGCCTTCGCGGGATTTGTCAGCGGGCGGCATATTATGCAGCGCCTTCAGCTTGCCAACTTCCTTCGTCGCCTTGAAGCGCTCGGCCAGCGTGTGCACGAGGATGGCATCGAGATTGTCGATGCTGGACCGCAGCTGGCCCAGCTGGAAAAGCGCGAGCGTATTGTCAGCGTTTGTCATCTATTTCTTCTTTCCACCAAGGCCGGGAAGACTGCCGCCCAGTCCCGGCAAGCCGCCTGAGCCCATGCCCGGTAATCCGCCCGGCATCTGACCACCCATTTTCGCGAGGTCTGCGGGTGACATGCCAGCCTGTGAGGCAGCGCCCATCATGGCCTTCATGCCGCCCTTGGTACGCATCTTCTTCATCATGCCGGCCATTTGCTGGTGCATCTTGAGAAGCTTGTTCACCTCCTGCACCGTCGTTCCGGAACCAGCAGCAATGCGCTTGCGACGCGAGGCGTTCAATAGCGCAGGCTTGCGGCGCTCCTTGCGCGTCATCGACAGGATGATCGCTTCCTGTCGCTTCAGCACATTGTCATCAAGATTGGCGCTGGCCATGGCTTCCTTGGCTTTGCGGGCACCGGGCATCATGCCCATGATGCCGCCAAGGCCGCCCATGCGCTGCATCTGGCGCAGCTGGTCAGCCATGTCCTCGAGGTCGAATTCGCCCTTTTTGAGCTTCGCGGCCATGCGCTCGGCTTTGTCGGCGTCCATCTGCTCGGAGGCTTTTTCGACCAGGCTGACGATGTCGCCTTGTCCAAGGATGCGGCCCGCCACACGCGAAGCATCGAATGCGTCAAGGCCATCCAGCTTTTCGCCCGTGCCGAGGAACTTGATCGGCAGGCCTGTAACGGCACGCATCGAGAGCGCGGCGCCGCCGCGGCCATCACCATCCATCCGTGTCAGGACAAGGCCCGTCAGCGGCAGGCGGCTGTGGAAGCGTTTGGCGGTCTCAACCGCATCCTGACCGGTCAGCGCATCAGCGACCAGCAGCGTTTCGGACGGATTTGCGATGGCGGCGATTTCCGCCGCCTCATTCATCATCTGCTCGTCGATTGTCGTGCGACCAGCGGTGTCGAGGATCAGGACATCATAACCACCGATCTTGGCGGCTTGTACGGCGCGCCGCGCGATATCCGCGGGCAGCTGGCCTTCGATGATTGGCAGGGACGAGACATTCTCGCCGCACTGGTCAGCAAGAATTGCCAATTGCTGCATGGCGGCCGGTCGGCGCACGTCGAGCGAGGCGAGCAGGACTTTCTTGCGCTGTTTTTCCGACAGGCGTTTGGCGATCTTTGCCGTTGTCGTGGTTTTACCCGAGCCCTGAAGGCCGGCCATCATCATCACGGCTGGCGGGGTATCGACGCGCAGGCCGGTGTCAGCCTCCGTGCCGCCGAGCATCTCGACCAGACCGTCATAGACGATCTTCACGACCTGCTGGCCCGGCTTGACCGACCGCACGACTTCTTCGCCCACGGCGCGGGTGCGCACGCTGTCGATGAACTCCTTGACGACCGGCAGGGCGACGTCGGCCTCGAGCAGGGCCACGCGGATCTCACGCAGAGCGGCGTTCACGTCCTTCTCGGACAGCGCGCCGCGACCGGTCAGACCGTCGAAAATGCCACCAAGACGATCGCTCAATGCGTCGAACATGTGCCTACTCCTTATGCCGTTTGCCTGTGATGCAGACATAGGCGCTCAAACCCGTCGCACAAAGCATGAAGCCCCGCTGAGCGAAACTTCGCCGGGCGGGGGGCCTCGCTGACCTCATGTGTCAGTCAAAGCGCGCTTTTCATGATTGCGCAGATGTAGCGCGCCTAAAGCATGCAGGCCGTTTCAGGTCAAGCCAGCTGCATCTCGGCGACGCGATCCTTCAGCAGGTCGATGGCCGCACGGATTTCGGAATCGACGAGTGAAAGGATGGCCAGGTCAGCCCATGAGCCGTCGGCGAGGCGCATGTAACGGCGCAAAACGCCTTCCTTGCGCGCGCCCAGTCGCTCCAGCGAGCTGATGGCCCGCTGATTGCCAGCCGCAATCGGGTACTCGATGCGCCGCATGCCAGATCCGAAAGCCCGCCCGATCATTGCCATCTGCGTCGCAACAGACACAACCGTGCCTCGCATTTCAGGCGGGTGCCACACATAACCGATCCCGACGCGTCGATGGGTTCGCGAAACATCCAGATAAGCGATCACGCCTGCAAATGCGTCGTCAGCCTGCCTTGTAATCGAAAAGGGGATGATTTTGCCCTTCTGCTTCATGGCCAGCATCAGGTCGAAATAGGCATTATAGTTCGTTCCGGATGGAATAACCGGCAACCAGTCCCACATGGATGATATGGCGCCCGATCCGCCCAGCCTGGGCCTGTCGGACTCCTCCAGAAGGTCGAGCCTCACAACATCATTGTGCAAACCTGGTTGGTCGAGCCGCATACGCCAGCGTCGCACGGATCACGACGGAAACAAGAGGGCACCAAAAAGAATTAGATCGTTCTTTTTTAGAACCTATTGCACCCTCCATTCCTTTTTCGAACTTACTATTTAGCCTTTTCAGGCGAAAGCCGTTTCGAGAGATAGGTGAATTCCAAAGCGGTACGCTTGGCGCGTTCGGTTTGGTTCGCCGCGGCTGAATGCCCGCCATCGATATTCTCATAATACAGGAATGGCAGGCCGGCATCCTCGAACAGTTTCGCCATCTTGCGGGCATGGCCGGGATGAACGCGGTCATCCTTGGTCGAAGTGACAAAAAGCGGCGTCGGATAAGGCTTCGCCGCATCAAAATTTTGGTAGGGTGAGATTGTGTCTAGAAAGGCGCGTTCTTCCGGCACATCCGGCGAGCCATATTCATCGACCCAGGACGCGCCCGCCAACAACAGATGATAGCGCATCATGTCCAACAACGGCACCTGCACGATGACGGCATTCCACAGATCCGGCCGCTGGTTCAGCATAACGCCCATCAACAGGCCGCCATTCGATCCGCCCATGATGCCGAGATGTTCAGGGCTGGTCAGCTTGCGCGACACGAGGTCTTCACCGACCGCAATGAAATCATCAAACACGACCTGACGGTTCAGCTTGAGCCCCGCCTGATGCCAGCCGGGCCCGAATTCGCCGCCACCCCGGATGTTGGCAAGCACATAGGCGCCGCCCTGTTCCAGCCACAGCCGCCCGGTGACAGGGCTGTAGGACGGGTTCATCGAGACCTGGAATCCGCCGTAGCCGTACAGCAATGTCGGCGTGCTGCCATCCAGAACCATATCGGCCTTGTGCACGACGAAATACGGCACCTTCGTGCCGTCCTTCGATGTCGCAAAGTATTGCTCGACCTTCAGCCCCGATGCGTCGAACTTGCCCGGCAGGCTCTTCAGGGTTTCCACATCGCCCGTCTTGATATCGTAGGAGAGCAGGGAATCCGGCGTCAGGAAATCCTCGTAGTTGAGGAAGACGGCTTCCTCATGATCGTCTGAAAAAGCGATACCGGCTTGCCCGCTTCCCGGCAGATCGATCGGTGTCAGGGTCCATCCGTCGGCGCCCGGCTCAATACGCATCACGCGGCCGATAACATTGTCATTGATCGACAGCAGGGCGGCGCCCTTGGCGATCGCCACACCATTTACAGCCTGGGTCGCGTCGGGGTGAAACACCAGGCCGACTTTCGGCAGCGTCCGAGTTGCCAGAAACGCCTCAACATCGAAGGCGACCAGATCGCCCGATTTAAACGATTCCGTCTGGCCCTCCGGTGCCCAGTCCTCCTCAAGCGATAACAGGAACTGGCCTCTGAAGATGCCGTTCGGCGACGATTTCAGCGGGATCGGCCAACGCACCGGCCCAGCTTCGCCATCGGGCAGCCACCAATAGGAGTGGGTGAAGAAAGTTTCCGACTTCACCGCGCCCTGCAGCATCCGCCCGTCTTCCAATTCCATGGCGAATGGCCAAACGCCAACATCCGTGCGTTTACCGCGTATGACTTCTTCGGCGGATTCCAACGGCGTTCCGCGATTCCAGCGTTTGACGATGAACGGGTAACCGGACTCCGTCACCGTATCCTCGCCCCAATCGGACGCGATCAACAGTGTGTCAGCGTCCACCCAGGCAACGCCCTGCTTGGCTTCAGGCGTGATAAATCCGTCTTCGACAAAGGTCTTGGTCGCCAGATTGAATTCCCGGTTGATCACAGCATCCTTGCCACCATCGGACAGGGATACGAGGCAATGCTGGGCGGGCTTGCCCACCCGACGCAAACAATTGGCGCCCTTGTAGACCCAGTTCTTGCCCTCGTCCGACGACAGCTTGTCGAAATCCACGACCGTTTCCCATTCCGGATCCGCCGTCGCATAGCTCTCAAGGCTGGTCCGACGCCAAAGCCCCCGGACATTCACCTCATCCTGCCAGAAATTGTAGACCATGCCGTCACGCACCGCCCCATAAGGGATGCGCTCTTTCGAGTTCACCGCATCGAGCGCAGCCGCTTCGAACCCGGCATAACGCGAATCAGCCTGCAGCTCTGCCAGGCTCCGCTCATTCTGTTCACGCACCCATGCGAGGGCGTCCTCGCCTTCAACCTCTTCCAGCCACAGGTTTGGATCGACAGGAGCCGCTTCAGTCTTGGGCAATGGTGTGTCAGGCAAAATCATCTCCGGTTCTGGCGCAACATGGCACCGGTCAAAACAGGGGTGGCAGCTCTGGATGGGGCTCGCAAACGGGCTTCGCTCTAGGCTGGACCATCCGTCTTCCAGGGACCGATCCGCTGGAACGTGATCCGTTCGACCAGCAAGCCGCGCGACTTGTCAGGCACGACGGGCCGGATGCCGAAATAGTCGACCGCCTGGTCGCCCTCAATCCGTGGAACATCGTAATCGAACGTGAAATCGGAAAATTCCGGCTTCAGATCAAAAATCTTCCAGCCGGATTCGCCGACCCGGCCAGCTGAATAGTTTGCCGCCAACTGCATGGCGCCGCCGTCATCGGTTGGGCGGGCGCGGACGGTGACGCGCACAGTCATACCTGAAAACTGGGTTTCAATATCGGCTGCTAGACGAAAATGCGGGCCAAGTTCCGGTTCATCGCGCAGCGCGCCCACATCTGCGCTGATCAGCAGCAGGGATTTTTTGCCCGGGCCATCAACAAGTTCGGTCTTGGCATTACCGCCCGCAAAAACCTTGTGAAGATAGTCGTCTTCTATCGTGATCGAGTCGTAATGGGTGCCGTCGCCGGTTACAGGCCCCGTCGGCAGGGCGCCGATACCGGGTCGGATTGCCAGAAAAACCAACATGGCGACCAGCACGAACGCGGCCGGGAAGAAAAATCGGTCCCGCATTTGCATGTTCCTTCCGTCATTCCGGCGCGCGCATGGGCGCTGGTCAATCAATCCATCTGCTGATAGCAGGAGCACGAACGGTTTGGCGAGCCGTAGCTCGGCTTCAAGTGTATTTTGGGGATCAATCTCGATGTCGAAATCGGCTTTGAAGCGCAGGGCAAATGAAGCCCGCCTTTGGCTGACAGACGCATTTTTCCCGCTTTGGGCCGAGCGCGGCCTCAATCAGGACGGCCTGTTCTGTGAAGTGCTGGATCTGGATCATGCAAGCACCGAACGCGATTTTGCGCGTGTCAGGGTGCAGGCGCGGCAAACCTACGTATTTGCTGAAGCGCTGCGTCTCGGCTGGCGTCCGGATATCGCGACTGACCGGGTCGAGCTTGGACTGGGCATCCTGACGGGTCTGGCCCGCCGACCGGATGGCCTGATCGGGCGCACGCTAAAAGCCGATGGCAGCGGATTTCTCGACGATACGCCAGACCTCTACGATATTGCCTTTACACTCTTTGCCCTGGGCGAAGCCGACGCGGCGCTTGGCGGATCAGGCGAAACACGGGCGAGCGCGAGCGCGCTGCTGGATTCTGTCGACCGGCAGATGCGCGACCGGGTGAATGGGGGTTACGCTGAAGAGCTGCCGCCGCCACAGGTCCGACAGCAAAACCCGCATATGCACCTGCTTGAGGCCTGCCTCTCGCTGCACAATGTCGATCCCGAAGGCGGATATCTCAATCGCGCGAACGAAATCGTGGCTCTGTTTGATGCCCGGCTGACAGCTGGGCCCGGCACGCTTCTGGGAGAACGGTTCACCGCAGACTGGGGCATCCCGGAAGGGCGCGACGGCGATATTGTCGAACCGGGCCACCAGTTCGAATGGGTCTGGCTGCTCCATCAATATGCTGCTGCAACCGGTGTCCCTGTGCCTGAAGTCGCCGGCACACTTTACGCCTTTGCCTGCGCAACGCTCGATGATGCGGGCCGGGCCTGCCAGGAAGTTACCCGCGACGGCGGGCCTGCTGACAGTTCGCGCCGCACATGGCCTCAAACCGAAGCCCTGAAAGCGCATCTGGCCATGTATGAACAAACCGGCGACGAGCGTTATGCGTTTGCAGCCTGCACCAGTTTCGATGTGCTGCTGGATGAATTCCTGACGGTCGATGGCGGCTGGATCGACCATTATGGCGCCGATGGCGAAGTGATCGCCCAGGATATGCCCGCCTCGACCGGCTATCACGTGGTTCTCGCTTTTGCCGAGCTGATCCGGGTCATGAAAGCTTGAACCCGCAGCCGTTTAATCCGAAAAGGGCGCCGAATGCCCGTTTTGAAGCTCGTTTGAAGAAAGTCTCACCATGACCAAACTCGCCCTTGTCCGGCACGGACAGTCCGCCTGGAACCTCGAAAATCGCTTCACGGGCTGGTGGGACGCCGATCTCACCGAGAAGGGTGAAGCTGAGGCGCGCCATTCCGGCGTCCTGCTGAAAGAGGTCGACGCTGATTTCCGCGCCGCCTTCACCAGTGTGCAAACCCGGGCGATTCGCACCCTTTGGATGGCGCTGACGGAAATGGAGCGCGTCTGGCTTCCCGTCGAAAAGCACTGGCGCCTCAACGAACGCCACTATGGTGGTCTGACAGGCCTGAACAAAGCCGAGACCGCTGCCAAGCATGGCGATGAGCAGGTGCATATCTGGCGCCGGTCGTATGACGTGCCGCCGCCGCCGATTGACCCGGAGAATGAATACAACCCGGCCAAAGATCCCCGCTATCGCGGCGTTGATGTGCCGGCGAAGGAAAGCCTCAAGTCGACGCTTGAGCGCGTCCTGCCTTACTGGAACGCAGAGATCGCCCCTGTATTGGCGAGCGGGACTGACACAATCATCGCCGCCCACGGCAATTCACTGCGCGCATTGGTAAAGCATCTCTTCAATGTGCCAGATGAGTCCATAACCGGGATCGAGATTCCGACCGGCAACCCGCTCCTGATCGAACTCGACGGCAATCTCAAACCAATTTCCGTACAATATCTGGATTCAGGACGCAGCGCGGCGCTTCCAGACCTGCCATGAGCCGTCGCCGCGACCGCCGCATGATGGGCCGCGCCCTCACGCTGGCCCGGCTGAATCACGGGCTGACTGCCGAAAACCCGTCCGTGGGGTGCGTTATCCTCGACACGGACGGCCATATTATCGGCGATGGCGTCACCGGTCTTGGCGGTCGCCCTCATGCTGAAGAGATCGCGCTGGACGAAGCCGGCGCCGCCGCATCTGGCGGAACCGCTTTTGTCACGCTTGAGCCCTGCCGCGAACGCTCGGCTGGCGGGGCATCCTGTTCTACCAGGCTGAAAGAGGCAGGCATTACCCGTGTCGTGTGTGCGATCGCCGATCCGCATCCGCTCGCCGAAGGCGGCATCACCGCCCTTCGCAAGGCGGGCATCAGGGTTGATATCGGCATCGGCCGCACGACGGCCGCGCATCTCTACCAGGGCTTCTTTCGCTCGGTCCACACCAGCAAAGACTGAACCGGCGGCTCAGCCACCAAACGGTCCGGCATGGGCAACAATCTTTTCATACAATGCCAGGGAATCGCGCTGGAAAGCCGCCTTGGTGAACTGAGCCTGATATGACGCGCGGCCACCGGCCACCAGTTTCGCGGCTAGGGCCTTGTCGGTCACAACCTTGCGCAGGGCATCGGCGAGGGCATCGACGTCATTCTTCGGAATCAGCAATCCGTTGACGCCATCCTTGACATAGGCCGCAGGGCCAACCGCATCAGCCGCCACCAGCGGACGCGACGCCGCCCAGGCATCCACCGTGACCGTGCCGAATGGCTCGTAGCGAGACGGGAAGGCGACAACATCGCAAGCCGCCAACAGCGCGCCCCGGTCATTGCGCCATCCAAGGAAACGTACCCGGTCTTCAAGGCCCAGCCGCGCGCAATGCGCCTTCAGGTCCGCCTCGATCGGGCCATCCCCTGCGATCCAGACATAAAGTCCGTCGATCTTCGCCGTCGCGTCGAGCAACGTGTCGAGGCCCTTCTTCTCGTGCAGGCGCGCCAGCGCCAGCGCGACCGGCGCATCCTCCGGTGTGTCGAGGGCTGTCCGGCTCGCCGGGTCCGTGCCGGTAAAGTCGGCATAGGTGTGCACAATCGCAGAGCGCTCCTCGCCAACGCCCTGCTCGCGAATGTGGCGCAACAGGTCGATGGTCAGGCCAACATGCCACTCACAATTGTTGAAGCGCGCCAACTTGTAATATCCGCCATACCAGCCGATTGACCGTGCACGGTGTTGCTTCGGGGCAAATTGCCCGGCGCGGCCCATCCAGTATTCGATGACATCCGGCTTGAACCGGGTGATGGCTTCGCCAATCACGCGGCGGGTCGGGAACGGCCAGCTATTGTTGAACGCAGCAACATCAACGCCGATTCCCGCCTCGCGAAATTTCTGGATGCGGAACTCATTGTCCGGACGCGTCACGACATGTTGCACCAGATCCGTTTCGGCCAACGCCAGAACCGACTCCAGCATGATATTCTCTGCGCCGCCTTCAGCCGCGCCTGCCATGACATGCATTACCCGCATTTCATTCGTCCTTCGTGTCCTGCCGCCCGCCAAGTCCGTTGTTACCGCAGCGCATAGCGATTATCGGCGCAAGCGGCAAACGTTGCTTGGCAGTTCACGGTGAAGTCCCTAGAGAAAGGCTTCACCAGCAAGGATAGCCCGATGACCGATTACCGTCTGTTCGGCGCAGAAACGTCTCCCTATTCGCTCAAAGTGCGTGCATTCCTGCGGTACAAGGGGCTGGCGTTCGACTGGATTTCCCGTTCCCGTGCCAACGAGCCCGACTTCCGGGCAAACGCGCAGCAGGTTGCCACCGTACCGCTCCTGATTTCGCCCACACGTCCTGCCAGCCAGGATTCCACCGCCATGCTGGCTGCGCTGGAAGCCGATCATCCCGAACCATCAGCCGTGCCAGACGACGCGGCCTGCGCCATGCTGGCGCTCGTACTCGAGGATTATGGCGACGAATGGCTGAACAAGTGCATGTTTCAGCAACGCTGGGGCCAGTCACCTGACCGCGAGGCTGCCGCGCTGCGCGTGCTGACCCAGCTCTATGACGGCAAGCTGCCGCGCGCACGCAAGGCCCCGCAAAAGCAGATCGCCGAGCGTATGGCTGATCGTCTACCGCTGGTCGGGGCTGAAGCCGAAAATTGGGAAACCCTGGAAAATTCCTGGCGCCGGTTTGCCGGCCGGCTCAATGATCACCTTAAGAACCATTTATTCCTGTTCGGCGGGCGGCCTTCAGTTGCCGACTTCGCCATCGCCGCCCAGTTCCAGCAAATGCTGCTGGACCCGACTCCGGGTGCCTGGCTGCAGGATCGCGCGCCTTTTCTTGTCGCCTGGTGCGAACACATGGAAGACCCGCGGGCGGGCGGGCCTTTCGAAGATCTGGCCGTCCTCAGCGAAACGCTCGTTCCACTCTTCAAAGGAGACCTTGGTGCCACCTACCTTCCATGGGCCAGTGCGAACGCGGCTAGCGCGTCGCGAAACAAGAAGCGTTTCTCAGCCACGCTCAGCGATGGCATCTTCGAACAATCCACACAGCAATATGCCGCCCTCGCGTTCCGCTCTGTTCGCGCAGCGATGGCCAAATCCGGCGATAATGCATCACTCCAGGAATTCCTCGAAACAACGGGTGCCAGGAAGTACTTCTCCTGATCAGAATCAAAAGCGGCGCGCCCGGTTAGGACACGCCGCTCGATGTTAGTTGCCAGGTTTGCCTCAGGCGGCGCTACCGGCGGCTTTCTTGCTGATCAGTTTGGGCTCTGACGCCACAGCATCCTGCCCGATCGCGATCTTGCGGGGTTTCTTCTCTTCCGGCAGCTCGCGGACCAGATCGATGCGCAGCACGCCATGGTCGAGATTGGCCCCGGTCACGATCACGTGATCTGCCAACTGGAAACGGCGAATGAAACTGCGCTGGGCAATGCCGCGATGCAGGTATTCTCGGCCGTCTCCGTCCTCGTTCTCACCTTTCTTGCCAGCAACAGTCAGCTGGCCTTCCTTGGTTTCGATGTCGAGATCATCGCCGGTAAAGCCCGCAACAGCGATCTCTATTGCGAAAGCATTTTCGCCCGAACGCTCGATATTGTAGGGGGGATAGCCCTGCGTACCGTCCAGTCGCGACGCGGTGTCGATCATTGTGGCCATGCGGTCAAAGCCAACCATGGTGCGGTATAGAGGGGTCAAATCGATATTGCTCATGGAAACAGTCCTCTCGTGTGAAGCAACTGTGAGGGGCCTGAAGCAAACAGGTCCCTCGTCATTCTCGGCAAATGCGAACACCCAGCCCATCATTGGCACTGGCACATTTCCCGGTCCCGGCCCGCATTGCAGCACCGTGACAATTAGTATTTGGGTAGCGTATGGGGGTGTTCAAGATGTTGACGGAGGAGAACGCAATGAAGAATTTTCTGATGGCTGGCGCCGCGCTTGGCCTGCTTGCCGCTTGTGGGCCAACTGAGGCGCCTGCAAAAACCGAAACGCCTATCGCCCCTGCAGCCACTGAAACGACACCTGTTCTCAGTCCCCTCGAAGTGGCGGTCACCAACGCCGCACGCTCCGAAGAGGAAAAAGCGCGCGATGTATGGCGCCATCCTGCCGAAACACTCGAGTTCTTTGGTGTCGAACCGGGCGATACCGTCGTGGAGATCTGGCCAGGCGGCGGATGGTACACAAATATCCTCGCACCCTACCTTGCCGCCGGCGGTGGCAAACTGGTTGCAGCGGGATTTGACCCTGCCGCCGCACCGGACGAAGAGCGCAAGCAACGCACCGAAGCCCGCCTTGCCGAATTCCAGGCCAACTATGCCGATCCGCAATTCGGAACGATTGAGTACACCGTATTCTCAGGCGTCAGCGGACCTCTGACCGAGGCGGGAACAGCGGACGCCGTGCTGACATTCAGAAACGTCCACAACTGGATGTCGGGTGGCTATACAGAAAAGTTCTTCACCGATGCCTATGCGGCGCTCAAGCCCGGCGGTATGCTGGGTGTGGTCGAGCACCGGCTGCCATCGACCGCCACCCAGGACCCGACCGGTTCAACCGGCTACGTCCATGAGGACTTCGTCAAGGCGCGGGCCCTCGCGGCCGGTTTCGAATTCGCCGGGTCGAGCGAAATCAACGCCAACCCCGCCGACACAGCCGACCATCCTTTCGGTGTCTGGACTTTGCCACCCAACAGCGCGCTGACGGATCGCGAAGGCAACACGCCGGATGGGTTTGACCCGACAATCTATGCCGATGTCGGCGAGAGTGACCGCATGACGCTGAAATTCGTCAAGCCCGAATAGGGTTCGGCCCGCTCCCACGCGGGCCTGAATCTGTCGTCCTGACCGGGGGGTGTCGACCACCCTTGCCACCCCCCTACCACCCCCTGTGGCCACACCCTGCATGACCGTTCAAACACTCTTCCCCACCCTCCTTCGCCACGCCGAAATCGGTGATGAAACCCTGCGGGCTTCTTTGGAAAAAGTTTGCTGGGTCCTCGAAGATGAAGACGAAGCGGGCAATGACTGGTGCGACAGTGAAGGCTATGACGGTTACACGTCCTATGCCTCACTTGATGATCTTCCAGAGCGGTTTCCGGAGATCGCAGAACTGCAGTCACGGCTGGATAAAATGGCCACAGCGTTTGCCCGTGATCTGCATTGGGACATGCAGGATCAGGTGCTCGAATTGAACGGGCTCTGGGTCAATATTCTCGGCGAAAGCGGTTCGCATTCAGGCCATATCCACCCCGGCAGCGTCATCTCCGGAACCTATTACGTAACCATCCCGGAAGGTTCCGGCGACCTGAAATTCGAAGACCCGCGCCTGGGCTTCATGATGGCCGCCCCCCAGCCAGAAGACGATGCGCCCGAAACGGCCCGCCGCTTTGTCTATGTCGCCCCAAAACAAGGCCATGCTATTTTCTGGGAAAGCTGGCTGCGCCACGAAGTGATGCCAAATCGCTCCGAACGGCCGCGCCTGTCGATCAGTTTCAATTATGCGCTGAAGCGAGGCTGAGGCCATTTGATGATTATCGTCATCGGCCACGTCATCACGACTCCGCAGGTTCATGATGCGATGCTGGAACTCAGCCTCGAACACGTCGCACGTTCCAGAGCGGAGCGCGGCTGCATCGCTCACAACGTCCATATCGACTGCGAATACGCTTCACGTCTTGTGTTCGTTGAATACTGGGCAGATGTGGCGACTCTCAAGGCGCATTTCGCTGTTCCCGCCAGCCGAGAGTTTGTTGGTAAAATGAGCGAATTGTCGCCTGAACCGATCCAGATGAAAGTCTTTGATGCGGCCGAGCAGACGCCAGCCTGAAACGAAAATCCTGGACATCGTTAACCCACTCGATCATGCGGCGGGCTTGACCAAACCGCCGTGACAGGCCATCCGCCTCGCCAGCAAGATAAACCCTCCCAGATACAACAAGTGAGCTTTGTCACATGGACCTGTCCAAGATCGCCACCGGCCAAAACCCACCCGATGACATCAACGTCCTGATAGAAGTGCCCTTGGGCGGTGACCCGATCAAATACGAGATCGACAAGGCGTCAGGCGCGATGTTCGTAGATCGCTACTTGTACACCGAGATGCGCTATCCTTGTAATTACGGGTTCGTTCCGCACACGCTCAGCCTGGATGGTGACCCAATTGACGTCATGGTCGTTGGCAACCGCCCGCTGGTTCCCGGCAGCGTCGTCCGCGCGCGCCCCGTGGGTGTGCTGATGATGACCGACGACAAGGGACCAGACGAAAAAATCCTCGCTGTGCCTCATGGCGCCTTGACCAGCTATTACGACAAGATCGCAACGTACCACGACCTGCCTCAGACGCTGGTCGACAAGACGGCCCACTTCTTCGAGCATTATAAAGATCTCGAAAAAGGCAAGTGGACGCGGATCGAAGGCTGGTATGGCATCGAAAAGGCGCGCGAACTCATCTCGCTCGCCGTCGAGCGCGCAAAGAACGCCTGATAGGCGCGCAAACGACAACACTCATCGTCGTACGCCGTTTTGCATGGGACCAAGGTACCTCTAAATGGACATCTCGGTCTGGATCGCCCTGCTGGCTCTCTTCTTCGCGGGCGGGCTGACGCCAGGTCCTGCCGTCATGTTGGTGATGAGCACATCGCTACGTTACGGCGCGACCACAGGCCTGGTCCCGGCATTCGGCGTATCGACGGCCAATCTGGTGTGGATATCGCTGGCTGCCACCGGTATCGCGACCTTTGCCGCCAGCGCGCCGTCCGTGCTGCTATTGCTAAAGATTGCAGGGCTGCTTTTTATCGCCTGGCTGGCATGGACAATGGCGACGGGCGATCCTTCCCAACCCCGCGCCAGCGCCGCACAGGCACCGCCTAAGTCCAGCCTTTTTGGTCGCGGCGTCGGACTCCAGCTCCTTAACCCGAATGCGCTTGTGTTTTTCGGTCTGTTGCTTCCGAGCTATTTCGATCCGTCGCGACCTGTCGCGCTTCAAGCCAGCATCATCATGGTGACTGTCACGGTCACGGAGATGCTTGGATTGACCATTTATGCCTGGGCCGCAGACGCAATGAACCATCGCTTTCAGACCCCGGCCTTTGCCGTCTGGTTCAATCGGGCAGCTGCAACAGCCATGCTCGCGTCTGCGCTTTTCGCTGCGTTCCTGACAACGGCTAAGTAGTCGAAACGACTTCGAACCGGCCAGTCGATGCATTCCGCCAATGCAGCTCGCCATGCACAATGGCGAACCACGCGCCATGCAGTGACAGCTCGCCGGCTTTGACTGCCTGCGACACGAACGGGAAGGTGAGCAGGTTCTTCAGGGATGCTTCGATGCCTTCCAGCTCAAGCGCAAACTGAGGGTTGATCGATCCGCTGGCAACCACGCGCTCACGCGCCTCCTCAAGCAGGCTGACCCAAGGCGTAACAAACTCACCGATCGCGGGATTGCCTTCGCCGCCGAGCGAGGCGGAAATGCCACCGCAACCACCATGGCCCATCACGACGATATGCTCGACTTTCAACACGTTCACCGCGTATTCGAGCGCCGCGCTAACACCGTGCAGGCCGCCATCGGGCTGGTAAGGCGGCACAAGGTTGGCGACGTTGCGCACGACGAACAGTTGGCCGGGCGCCGCATTGAAAATGTCCGACGGATCTGCGCGGCTATCGGCGCACGCAATCAACATGATGTTGGGGTCCTGGCCTTCGCCCAACTGGCGATACAGGTTCGCCTGTTCCGAATAGGCCCCGGCGCGAAACCGCCGATAGCCCGAAATCAAGTCATCAATCGATTCCATGTGCCTTTTTCCTGACTGTTCGGTGCTTGCCTACTGGATACTGCGCATTCAGCAAGGTGGATCGGGACAATTTGTTAGCGATATGCCTATAATACGAAACAAGGCGTCAAGACGCGCCCTGCTCCCATCGCCCCTCCAGGAGACTTAAATGGCGACTGCAACTGAAGGAACCAAGGCCTCCCGCAAGGGACCGACGCGAAGCGAGGAGTCGAAGGCGGCGATCCTCGAAGCGACGCGAATCGAAATGGCCGAAACCGGTTGGAGAGCCTTCAGCGTTGATAGCGTTGCCAAACGCGCCAGTGCGTCGAAACAGACAATCTATCGGTGGTGGCCGTCTATCGGCGCCATGTGTGTCGACGCGGCGCTCGCCCTGATACCTGACAGTCCCGACGGGGGCCGTGATCCACAGGAACGCATCACCGCGTTAATCGTGCCGCTGGAAGCGACGGCCCGAACGGGTCAGGGCCATGCCGTGCTGCGCGTTGCACTACTCGCTGCGTCAGACGACAAGGACGCCGGAGAAGTTTGGCGTGCATGGATTGGCCGCGATATTCGCCAACCCCTACGGATGCTGTTGGCCGAACTGGCAGGAAAACGGGTCATTCGGCGCGATTTCGACCTTGATGAGGTTGTCGAATTGCTTCTGGGGCCGCTCTGGCATCGCCTGATGATCATGCGCGCGCCGGTTCGCGAAGGCTTTTGCGCAGAGCAGGCTGGCAATTTCTTGCGTGTGTACGCCACTTTTTAGGCAATTGATCCCACCCAGCATGAATCTTGCAGCGTTCCGGGTAACCAGATCCGGGGTCGCTGAAAATGCCGCACGAACGTATCAATTGGGTTGATCACGCAAAGGGCGTCTGCATCGTCCTGATCGTCGCGATGCATGCAGCGCTGGGATACGGCGACATCGTTCAGCAGAACAGCTGGATGGCAGTGGTTGTTGCCTGGGCTGAACCTGCCCTGCTGCCAGCCTTTTTCTTTCTGGCCGCTCTGTTCTTGCAGATGACCCTATTTGGTCCGTCCAAGCGCTTTCTCGACCGAAAAATCCTCCATTTCGCCTATTTTTACCTGATATGGCTGCTGATTCAAAAAACCGTGCTGGATTCGAGCCTTATGATGAGCGCACCAATCGCGTTCCTGGGCGACATCCTGACGGCGCTTGTCTCTCCTCCCGACAGCCTCGTCCTGGTCTACATGCTGATCGTATTCCATGCGACGGCCCGGCTTCTGCGGTTCCTGCCGACCGAAAAAGTATTCGTCGCAGCCGCGCTGCTGCAGTGCGCCTTTGCGACGGGCTGGGTCGATACAGGTTGGACCGTCGCCAACCAGTTTGGGGCGTGGTTCGTGTTCTTTTTCGCGGGCTTTGTTGCCGCGCCATATGTATTCGAATTGGCCGAGCGCGTGAGCGGGCATAGCCAGCAGATATGGAATGCGCTTCTGGGATGGGCCTTGGTCAACGGAGCCTTCGTCGCCCTGAACGTTGCGGAACTTCCCGTGATCAGTCTCGCGCTAGGTTTTGCCGGGACAGCCGCTATTATCAGCTTGGGTATCCAGCTCTGCAGGCTCAAATGGTTGGCGATACTCGGTCATGCCGGGCGCCATTGCCTCGTCATCTATCTCACTTTCACTATCCCCGTTATCGCCCTGCAACAGGTGTTCGCGGCGAACGGACAAATGGTCGACACCGGACTTGCCTGTCTGGTGATAACACTTGGCGGGCTTGCCGTTCCACTCCTGCTGTACAGGCTGGTGAGAAACACGCCTCTGAGCGCGGTCTACCACCGTCCGCTTTCGCTTCGATTGTCGTATGCCCGAGAGCGCAGCTCAGCCAGCCTGCTGCCACCGCCGCCCAGTACTACCAGAAACGCCTAGTACCTGTCGGCTACTTAGCGCGATGCCAGACCATTAAGGGATCGAAAGCGCCTGTCTCTGCCGCTTTTTGCAATTGGGCTATCTGGTCGGATACGGCGTTCTTGGCCTGTCCGGGAATTGGCGTGCCATAGAGGGCCTGATCCAGCCGGCAAATCTGTTCAAACAGGGCTTCTGACCGCGCGACCAGTTCCAGGAACCGCATAGGCAGGCCCTTGTCGCGCTGCGCTTCGGCATCAAGGGGTGGGTCATCCCGGCGAATCCGGTATTTCCGCGCCGACGCGTCTTCCCGGCGCATTTCACCGTCGCGGACCGCTTTCTGCATGACCAGCCAGCTGGCGGCCTGCATCAGGCGCGTTGTCAGCTCCATGCTCCAGGCCGAATAGGTAAGCCCGGCTTCGCGCGGCAATGTGCGTGAGTGTTCCCGGCCCGGGCCATCCAGATAGGATGCTGTTTCTTCCACCAACGCCATTCCACGCGCAAATACGGTGTCGAAGAGTTTGCCGCCGGTAAAGCTGTTGAGGCTGCCGGAATCGTTCTCGGGGGACCCGTTTGCCGCCATCTTCAAAACCTCAAAACACAAGTGCCAACGTAAATACTTAGGTCACAATCCATTTCCGGGGACTTAACCCTTTTGACCAAACAGCGCATCTGCAGCAGATTTCTGCGCTTCTTTCTTGCCTATCTCACGCTCGCACTCTGCAATTTGGGTATTCAGTGCCCGTATGCGTTCGTGCAATTCCTCAATCGACATCTGATCGAGGGTTTGAGCACGATTTGTCAGGATTGGCTCTTCTTCGAACACGGCCATGCCTCCTCTGCAATCGGTGATGGTCTTTCATAAAAACAGAAAGGCGGGCTAGAAGCGACTCCCCGGACGCGAATTTCCTGAAGGAACAAATTGAATGACAGACATGATGAAAGCCACAATCTTCGAGGATGGCGCACCGCTACGCTGGGGCGACGTCGAAGCGCCTGTCGTGAAGCCTGGCGAAGTGCTGGTTGAAGTCGCGGCAGCGGGGCTGAATCGCGCTGACCTGGTTCAGCGCGCAGGCGCCTATCCGCCACCGCCGGGCGCCTCGACCATCCTGGGGCTGGAGATTGCCGGAACAGTGAAGGCATTGGGCGACGGCGTGACACGCTGGAAAATTGGCGATGCCGTTTGCGGGCTGCTGTCCGGCGGGGGGTATGCTGAACTGGCGAGTGTCGATCAAGGGTCACTTCTGCCCATTCCCGCAGGCATGAACATGGTAAATGCGGCCTGCCTGCCGGAAGCCCTGTTTACCGTATGGGCCAATGTGTTCGACCGCGTCGGCCTGCGCGCAGGCGAAGACTTCCTGTGTCATGGCGGAACCAGCGGCATAGGCGTGATGGCGATCCAGATGGCGCGTGTCGCGGGTGCAGCCAAAATTCTTGCCACGGCAGGCAGCGCCGAAAAATGCGCCCTGGCGACCGAACTTGGTGCCGACCGGGCGATCAACTATCGCAAGGAAGACTTCGAGGCGGTTGCACGCGCCGAAGGCGGCGTTGACGTGATCCTGGACATGGTGGGCGGCGACTATATCCAGAAGAACATATCCGCGGCGAAGCTGGATGGCCGGATCATCAACATTGCCTATCAGAACGGGTTTCAGGCGACCGTAAATTTCGCGCCCGTGCTGATGAAGCGTCTGACACTGGCGGCCACAACGCTGAGAGCCCGACCTGTGAAGGAAAAGCAGCGGATCCGCGATGCTGTCGAAAAAGATTTCTGGCCGCATGTTGTCTCAGGCAAGATCAAGCCGGTTCTGGATAGTACTTTCGCCTTTGACGACGCGGAGTCAGCCCATACACGCATGAAAGAAGGCACGCATTCCGGTAAGATCATTCTCACCTGGTGAAGTGAACGCCTTTTCAATCCGAGCCGCATGACATATAAGCAGATCAGGTTCCAAGCTTGCCTGAAACCATGACCGCCCGGCACGATGTGTCGGGCGGCTGCATTTCAGGCCCCAACGCGCTCCAAGGAGACTTCCATGTCCGAGATTCTGATGCCCAAGGCGACCGCCGTCTGGCTGCTGGACAACACCACGCTGACCTTCACCCAGATTTCCGGCTTTTGCGGCCTGCACCATCTTGAAGTCAAAGGCATCGCGGATGGCGACGTGGCGGAGAACATGCGCGGCGTCGACCCGATTGCCGGTGGCATCCTGTCGCGTGAAGAAATTGCCCGCGGCGAAGAGAACGCTGATTATGTTCTGAAAATTGCTGCTTCGAAAATTGCACACATCCCGCAGCCGCCCCGCAAGGGCAGCCGCTACACGCCTGTCATCCGCCGTCAGGACAAGCCGGATGCCGTTGCATGGTTCATCCGCAACCACCCGGAAGTGTCGGACGCGCAAATTTCCAAGACGATCGGCACGACGAAATCGACGATCAACAACGTGCGCGACAAGTCTCACTGGAATTCGCAGAATATTCGCCCGGTTGACCCCGTAACGCTGGGCCTGTGCACACAGATCGAACTGGATGAGGTGATTGCCAAGTCGGCCGACAAGCGCCGCCGCATCGAAGCGGAAAAAAGCCTGAATACCGAAGGCCCCGGCCTGCAACCCACCCAGGATGATGCAGCCGCGTACGAACCGGAAAAGGAAGAGCGTCAGAAAGACGTGTCTGCCGCCGACGTTTTCCGCGACTTCAGCTAGCCTGATCTGTCGTTACGACGACAGTTTCCGAAGAAACACATAGAACGCACCTGCGCCGCCATGGCGCTGGTGCGCTTCTGCATATCCCGATACCATTGATCGGGATTCAGGGGTTTCGAGCCAGGCGAGAAAGTTGCGTTTCAATACGCCCTCACCCAGCCGGCCCTTGCCTGTAATCACCAGAACACATCGCGCGCCGTCCTGCCGGGCATTCGAGAGAAAGCCGGGCAGGGCGCGCCCGGCGCTGGCTTGTGTGTGTCCGTGCAGGTCGAACGTCGCAGAGACGGCCAGTTTTCCACGTTTCACTCGCTTCTCTTTCCCCCGATTAGCCGGTGTGGGCACGGGGGGAC
>TARA_R110000764_G_scaffold76902_2_pt1 | contig 39820 bp, 40 predicted proteins | sample TARA_R110000764 | Tara Oceans TARA_R110000764 (sample SAMEA4398111) | marine metagenome | biome: Polar Biome; feature: [SRF] surface water layer (ENVO:00010504); material: water (ENVO:00002006), including particulate matter (ENVO:01000060) such as... | depth 5 m | reverse complement strand
GCCCGCCAGCCTCGCGCTGGCAGGTGCAGCGCTCGCATCCTCGCTGGCGGTTGGTGTGGAAGTGTATCTGTTCGTGGCGGTCATCTGCGCCTTTCATGGGCTCGACTGGGCGGTTGCCGGGCGGGCGGCGCGAAATGGTGCGGCCGCATTCGGGGCGAGCCTCGGGTTGATGACGGCGGTGTTCTTTTTCGCATCGATCTCTCCATCGTATTACGGCGCTGTCTCTTGCGATGCGCTGTCAATCGTCACGGTATACGCCGCGATGCTGGGTGGCCTCGGGCTGGCGATTGCCGCGTTCAGCCTGTCGGCCAAATCGCTTGTCTGGCGTCTGGCCGGTCTGGGCATTCTGGGTGCCGCGTGCGGCCTGCTGCTGAAACTGCAGGCACCCCAATGCCTGGCCAATCCGATTGACGCGTTGCCGGAGTTTGTCCGGACGATGTGGCTGGACAATGTGGCTGAGGCCCGGCCGTTTTTCGCTCCGCGCCCGAACATGCTGCAGGAAGGCCCGTTCATGATCGGGATTTCGCTTGTCGCGGCGCTGGTTTCAGCCCGGCAGATAGGGACCGGCACGCATCGCCGGGCGCACATCCTGTTTCTGGCGTTGATCCTTGCTGACCTGTTCATGACCCTGCAGCAAATCCGGTTCTATTCCTTTGGGCACATCTTCGCGATCCTGCCTTTGGGCGTGTGGGTTGCGGGACTGTACAGCGCGAAACCGGAAGGCGGCGAGCGCGGCGTGGCCTATGTGCTGGCGCTGGCCGTATCGGTGCCGCTGGTCTGGGGCGCGCCTGGCCTGTTTCTCAAAGGCAAAGCTGCCAATGGAGGCACATCTCCGGTCGCAGGGGCCACGTGCGCTGGGCCGGACACGCTGGCGGCGCTTGATGCCCAGCCAGCGGGCCTGGTGCTGGCCGTCGCGGACACCGCGCCGGATATTCTGCGCCACACGGGGCAGCGTGCCTTGTATGGGCATTACCACCGCAATGTCGCGGGCATCGATCTGGCGCTGCGCATCTTCATCACCGGTCCGGATGAGGCGGCGGAACTGATAGAGAGCGGAGGGGTGAACTATATCCTGGCCTGTCCGTCGCATCCCGAGATGACCCTGCTAGGACAAGCGTATCCCGAGGGCCTCGCGGCGCGGCTGGTCGCGGGAGACCGGGTGACATTCCTGACGCCCATTGTGGCAGCAGAGAGCGGTGAAACGCTTTATGCGATCACCCGCTGACAGGTTGGTTTACCCCTCCAGCACGTAATCGGCTTCGGCCACGTACCGGCTTGGACCATCTCCCATATGGCTGGAATAGAGGTGGAAAGTGTTCACCCAGAAGGCATCACTGCGAAAGGCGTGGCGCGGCTCAGCCCAGGCCGTGACGTCTTCCGGCGTGGCGCCATGCAGATAGGCCAGCGTGACATGCGGAGTGAAGTTGCGACGGTCAGCCGGCAGGCCCAAACGCCGGGCCGCGCGTTCGCATTGACCCGCCAGAGCGCTCAACTCGTCTGTCTGGCGCACCCTGACCCAGACCGAGCTTGGTTCGCGGCGACCGAACCAGCCGATGCCTTCTAGCCAGATTTCCAGTGCTGGGGCCTGTATCTCTCCCAGCAGATCGTCGAGGTCGCGCGCCTGACTGTGGCTGAGATCACCGAAAAACCTGAGTGTGATGTGGAAATTGCGCTCCGGACGCCAACTGGCACCCGTCAGCCCAGTCTGGAGGGCCCTCAGGGCCGGCACAATGGCAGGGTCCACGGGCAGGGCGGCGAACAGGCGGTACATCGGATTATCTGAAACAGGATTGCGGACAAAAGAAAACCCGGCCTCCACCTGACCGGGTCTCCAATTTCGACATCGATGGATCAGCTGGCGAGATCGCCGAGCTTTCCGAAATGCTCTGCGAGCAGGTAATAGAACGTCACACGCGACTTCGTGCTGCCTTCAGGCTGCAACTTGTCGCAGACAGCCTTGATGGCCGCGTCGAGATCGTTCTTGTTCTGGGCGAGGCCAAGTTTGCCCCGACACCAACGTTCCCGAACCCGGTCCAGCTCACCCGAATCCGAACATGCGACCATGGAGCTGTCCCGGTTGCGAAGTGCAATGCCAAGATGTCCCACAATCTTCTCTGCGGCGGCCTGATTGTAGCCGTTCGCGTATTTCTTGATGTTTTCGGCGTAAGCCGATGCGTCTGCCATATCTTATCCCCTAAGTTTTCTGGTGCCCCAACCGTTGGAACTACACCAGATTGGGGAAATTACTCCTTGGTTAATACGAGTCAATGCAAAACCCGAAAGACCAACGTCTTGAGAACAGGGGTGGATACGTATTGTTCACTTAGGAAAGGCAGAAGCGGACAAGCATAACTAAAGTATAGATTGTCTATTATGAAGCTATGCTCGTAACGGGTGCCTGTATTCGGGCGGGAATGGCTGGGAGGCTGATGGAACGTGCAAGGGACCATGTCCGGTTTTCCTTGCAGACGCGAGTGAGTTTCACCATATTCTACCTCAGGCGCGCGTGTTTACGTGCGTGATCAAACAGAAGGGTATTAAACCTATGAACGAATTCAATCGGGCCTATACGCCAAAATCTGGCGCCGACTCGATGGACACGTCCGTCAACGAGGGCCTTAGGGCCTTTATGCTGGGCGTTTACAACAAGATGGCGCTTGGCTTGCTGCTGACAGCCGGACTGGCTTACGCATTCGGCGCAATGGTGCCGGAAAGCGTAACTCTGACACTGCTGACCGGGCCTATCGGACTGGTCATCATGTTCGCGCCCTTGGCCATTCTTCTCCTGTCCAGCTTCGTGATGAAAAACCCGTCGCCGCTGGCGGCAAACCTCGTGTACTGGTCGGTCGTATCGCTGATCGGCGTCGGCATGGGCGCAATCGTCTATGTCTATGCGCGCCAGCCTGACGGCATGCTGATCGTATCGAAGGCGTTCCTGACGACGGCGATCGCCTTTGGCGGCCTGTCGCTCTACGGTTATACGACCAAGCGCGACCTGTCGGGCTTCGGCACGTTCCTCATCATGGGCGTTATTGGTATTATCGTTGCGTCGATCCTGAACATGTTCATCTTCAAATCGAGCATGATGCACATGGTCATCTCGGTTGTCGGCTTGCTGTTGTTCGCCGGCCTGACGGCATTCGATACGCAGCGCTTGAAGAACATGTACTTCCAGCTCGCTGGTGATGCCCGCGCGATGGCCGTCGCGACCACGTATGGCGCGCTCAGCCTGTACCTGGATTTCGTCAACATGTTCCAGTTCATGCTGGCGATCATGTCCGGCCGCGACTAGGCGTACAATCCAGAGCAAACCAAAAGCCCTGCCCTCACCGGCGGGGCTTTCCTTTTTGGCGCATTGCGAAATGGCGGCGTCTCGGCTAACCCTCCGGCGAAACACATCCCAACGCTTTCAGGAGTTTATGACCCATGGCCCGCAAGAAAATCGCGCTTATCGGATCCGGCATGATCGGCGGTACGCTCGCCCATATCGCAGCCCGCGAGGAGCTGGGTGATGTCATCCTGTTCGATATCTTTGAAGGCTTGCCACAGGGCAAGGCGCTTGACCTCGCTGAGTCGACGCCCGTCTACAATGCATCCGTCAGCCTCAAGGGCGCGAACGACTATGCTGACATCGCCGGCGCTGACGTCTGCATCGTGACGGCTGGCTTCCCACGCAAGCCAGGCATGAGCCGCGATGACCTTGTCTCGAAGAATCTCGGCGTGATGAAATCGGTTGGCGAAGGCATCAAGGCGAACTGCCCGAATGCATTCGTGATCTGCATCACAAACCCGCTGGACGCGATGGTATGGGCGCTGCAGCAATTCTCCGGCCTGCCGACCAATATGGTTGTCGGCATGGCAGGGGTGCTCGACAGCTCGCGCTTTGCGTATTTCCTGTCGGAAGCGACCGGCGTTTCGGTGGCAGACATCAACGCCTGGACGCTGGCCGGCCACGGCGACAGCATGGTGCCGATGGTGCGCCACTCGACCGTTGGCGGCCTGCCTTTGCCACAGCTGGTCAAGCAGGGTTGGCTGACGCAGGACAAGCTGGACGCGATCGTTGACCGTACCCGCAAGGGCGGTGGCGAGATCGTTGCGCTGCTGAAGACCGGCTCGGCCTATTATGCGCCGGCTGAATCGGCGATCTCGATGGCGAAATCCTTCCTGAATGACCAGAAGCGCGTCCTGCCGGCAGCCAGCTGGTGTGATGGCGAATATGGGGTAAACGGCATGTATGTCGGCGTGCCGACGCTGATTGGCGCTGGTGGCACCGAGAAAGTGATCGAGTTCGACTTCAATGATGCCGAGCAGGCCATGTTCACGGCATCGGTTGCCGAAGTGCAGAAACTGATCGACGACTGCAAGGGCATGGAACCTTCGCTCGCCTAGGAGTCTGTCATGGCCATTGGGCCGACAATTGAAACAGACCGTCTGATCCTTCGCCCACCCCGGGCGGAGGATTTTGATTCATGGGTCGCCTTTCATGCGGATGAAGAGGTGATGACGCATCTGGGCGGTGTGCAGGGACCGGAACTGACATGGCGCTCCATGTGCGCGATGACCGGTGCGTGGACGATTGCCGGGTGCTCGATGTTCTCGGTCATCGAGAAGGCGAGCGGCCAGTGGGTCGGGCGGCTGGGGCCGTGGCATCCGCACGGCTGGCCGGGAACCGAAGTCGGCTGGGGACTCGCACGCGCCGCCTGGGGCAAGGGCTATGCGACCGAGGGCGCAGCGGCCTGCATGGACTATGCAGTCGACATCTTGGGATGGGACGAGATCATCCACACCATTCTGCCGGTGAATGCCGGATCGATCCGCGTGGCCGAACGCCTTGGCAGCCGTGTACTGCGCCAGGCGCCGACACCGCCACCGTTTGAGGGCCAGATGTGGGACGTTTACGGCCAGACCGCCGACGAGTGGCGTTCACGCCGGATCAAAGGTGCGTGAGGTGGGCTTGAACCGGCTCGCCGGGGGCACGTTTTGTGGCTAGCGTCCCACACAATCGCTCAAGGAGTCTTATCGTGATACGCAGCCTTTCCCTCGCTTCCGTGATTGCCCTGTTGCCTGCCGCCACTGTCGCGCAAAATGTGACAGACACCGAGTTGCATACGAAATCGGTTGAGGCGGACAAGGCCGTCGCGATGATGGCAGAGACACCCGCGATCGGGCTTGCCGACGGCGCGCAGGTGCCAGTCGTGACGCTGATGGATACATCCGGCGCGGCGCAGACATTCCAGTCTCTGGCGGGCCCAAAGGGCACGGTTGTCGCTTTCGTGCGGTCGGCTGACTGGTGCCCCTACTGCAAGAAGCAACTGATTGATCTGGAAGCAGCGGCAGCGCCGCTTGCGGACGCGGGCTGGACCCTGGTGGCAGTGTCGTATGACCCGGTCGAGACGCTGGCGGCCTACCAGGCCGACAAAGGCCTGTCATATGAGCTGTTGTCGGATGACGGGTCTGCCGCGATCAAGGCATTCAACCTGCTGAACACGGATATGAAGCCGGGATCGCGTTATGAAGGCATTCCGCATCCGGCCATCCTGTTCATTTCGGCGGATGGCAAGATCGTCACGACGCTGCGCGAAGATGGCTACAAGAACCGCCCGGCGGTCGATCTGGTGATCGAAACGGTTGAAGGCCTGTAGGTTTTCGAGGCCGCTACCCTTTCATGGGGCGGTGGTGTGGCATAGCCTGCCGGCAACAGACAGCCGGAGAAGAAGCCATGTTGAAATCCCTGACCCCATTTGCGCTGGCGGCGATTGTCGCTGTGTCCCCCGCCACGGCCCAGCAAGCTGACGTGCTGGACCCGGCCATCAGGGCCGAGGCCGAGGCGTTGATGGCAGCTGGCTTGAATGATGATGTCGGACTTGAATTCACCGAGAGCCTGACGACGGAGATAGGCCCGCGGCTGGCCGGTTCGGATGCAGAATGGCGGGCGCGCCAATGGGCGATGATCAAGCTGAAAGATCTCAACTTTCAGCAGGCCTATATAGAGGATTTCAGCCTGCCCTATTGGGAGCGCGTGAGCGATTCCGCGTCCGTCGTGGGGCCACATCCGCAAAACCTCGTCGTAACGGCTTTGGGCGGCTCAAAGGCAACGCCTGAAGGGGGTCTCGAAGCGGAGATCGTGCGGTTTACCAGCATGGCTGACATGCAATCGGCTTCCGCTGAAGACCTGACCGGCAAGATCGCGTTCATTGATGAGCGGATGGTGCGTAGCCAGGACGGGTCAGGGTATGGCCCTGCGGTGGCAAAGCGCGGGGGCTGTGCAGACGCAGCCGCGGCGCTGGGTGCGGTTGCGTGCCTGATCCGTTCGGTCGGCACGGATTACCATCGCATGCCGCATACGGGTGGCATGCGGCGTGATGGTGCCCTCGGTGCCTTGCCGGCGGCGGCATTGTCGCCGCCCGATGCCGACCAGCTGGCGCGCCTGCTTGAGCGCGGACCGGTGACAATCAACCTGAATATCCAGATCAAGTCCGCCACCTCGGCGGCATCTGGCAATGTGATCGCGGAAGTCGAAGGCCGGGGCAGGCCTGAAGAGATCGTGCTGATCAGTTGTCATCTCGATAGCTGGGACCTGGGTACAGGCGCGATTGATGATGCGGCCGGTTGCGGAATCGTCGTGGCAGCAGCGAGCCTGATCCAGAAATCTGCTCTGAAACCAAAGCGGACCATTCGTGTGGTGCTTTACGGGGCAGAGGAGGTTGGCCTGTTCGGTGGCCGCGCTTATGCCACAGCCCATGCCGACGAGTTGGACAAGCATGTTCTGGCCGCCGAGAGCGACTTTGGTGCCGGGCGTATCTGGCGCTTGAGAAGCGGAGTTGGAGAGGGCGCGCTGGACTATGTCGCTGCGATGCAAAGCGTTGTCGCGCCGCTGGGCATCATTGCGGCTGATAATAGTTCGCGGGGCGGCCCGGACATCATGGTTTTGCGTGCATCAGGCGTGCCGGTTCTGGAACCCGGACAGGACGGGACGGACTATTTCGATCTGCACCACACCCCTGACGACACGTTCGACAAGATTGAGCCTGATGCCTTCCGCCAGAATGTGGCGGCCTATGCGGCCTTGACCTATCTGGCGGCAGCCACGGACTGGGACTTCCGCAAGGCGCCGGCACAAGAGCCAGAAGACCAGTAGGCATGGCCGACCGCGCTGGGCGGATCGCCGCCAGCCTGGATTCGGTGCATGAATCGCTGCGCATGGTGCAGCGGGAATTGTCCGGCGTGGACACGGACCATGCGCGCTGGCGGTGGGCCGCCGTCGGGCTGGTGATCGCGCTGCAAGGTGGGTTGGTGACGGCCCTGAGTGGGTATGAGACTGCGACGGATGCGGACGTGGAAGACCCGTCAAATCCCGAGCAGTTTGCGCCGGTTGCGTTGTTGCTGCGCCGGGCCAGGTCGACCGAATATCTCAATGCGCCTGAGCGCGTCGAGATTACGGGATCAATGCTGCACCAGATCGAGCGCCTTGTGACCTATCGCAACATGGTTGTGCATGGGTTGGGGGTGATTGACGGGGAGGGGGTGTCGAAGGGGTGCCAGAAGGTGCTGGGCGTGGTGCGGCATGTGGTGCTGGCCCATCCCGCTTTCGACGTTTCGCGCCATCACCTTGTTTGTACGCTGATCTCTGATGAAATTTCACGGATAGAGCGGCTTTTGCGCGCGCACGGTTAATGTCCGGGTCATGCAAGCATGGCATGTATGGCGGCCATGCGACCCATACTTCGCCCGATTTTATTGTCATGTGCAGCCTTCGCGTTGATCGCGGCGGCGCCGGACACATTCACGCGCGAGGAGTTGGAGGCGCTGGAGGCCGAACGTCAGGCGGCCGTCACCCGTCTGGAAGCGTTGCAGGCAGCAGGCGATGAGACCGAGATGGACCTGCGCCAGATCGACAGCAAACTGATTTCGGCTGCGATGGAATCGCGGCGCCGCGAAGAACAGGCGGCCTCATCGGAAAAGGCCCTGATTGATCTTGGCGCGCGCCGCGCTGTTGCGCAGGAAGACTTGCTGGTTGATCGGCAAGCACTGGAAGATCTGTTGGCGGCACTGGCCGCTTCCAACCGCCGCAAGCCGCCCGCGTTGATCGTGTCGCCGGGCAAGGCCAATACAGCCGTGCGCAGGGCAATCCTGATGAGCCAGACGACGCCGCGCCTGGCATCGCGCGCTGATGACCTGTCGGTCGAGATCGACGAGCTGAACCTGCTGGAGCGCCAGATCCGCGGCGAGCGCGCACAGCTGGAGGCGGCGGAAGCAACGCTGGCGGTCAAGCGTATCGAGATTGAACGGCTGGCAGCGGCCAAGCGTGGCAGCTTTGAGGACATTGCCGGGGATATAGACCTGCTGCGCCAGCGCGCCGACACGCTGGGGCAACAGGCTGAAACGCTGCGCGAACTTTTGGCGGCGCTGGAATCAGACGCTCCAGCAGCGCCTGGCTTCAAACCGGCGCAGAAGCCGAAGCTGGCATCCGCGACAACATCGACGTCGCGTCCAAGACCACCGGCACCAACAGTGCAGCGCACGCCAACGGTCCGGCCCTTGGGCAAGGCGGCGCTGGGCGCCCTGATCCAGCCGACAGCCGGCAATGTGGTCTATGGGTTTGGCGACAAGATGCCGACCGGGGGCAAGACAGAATGGATCACATTTGCGACCCGGCAGGCCGCGCAGGTGGTCGCACCGATTGGTGGTAAAGTCGAGTATGCGCGGCCGTTTCGCAGCTATGGATCAATGTTAATTTTGCGCACAAGCGACGGATACCATGTTATTCTTACAGGCATGAGCCGGATCTATGTCACTGAAGGCCAAACAGTTTCTGCGAATGAGCCGGTCGGGCGCATGCCAGACCGCGCTGAACCTCCGCCGCAACTGAATATGGAATTAAGGCTTGGCGACAAGGTAATGAATCCGGCACAGTGGTTGCCGAGTGGCAAATGAGGTCACGAATGATGGAGGATTGGAATATGCGTTCACTGCTGACAGGAGCCGCGCTCGGGATTGTACTGGGCGGCGCAGCGGTTGGATTTTCCGCCCTCGCATGGCCCCAGGAAAAGCCAGCTGATTCACGGATGGTGACCTACCAGCAGCTGGAGCTGTTCGCCGAGATTCTGGCCCGCGCCCGTCAGGACTATGTCGTCGAAGTGGACGAAAAGGCCGCGATGGAATCTGCCATAAATGGCATGCTGACCTCGCTGGACCCGCATTCCGGCTATCTCAATCCTGACGACTTTCGTTCGATGCAAGTGCAGACGTCCGGTGAGTATGGCGGCCTGGGCATTGAAGTGACGATGGAAGACGGTTTCGTCAAAGTGATCTCCCCGATGGACAATACACCGGCCAGCCGCGCCGGCATCCAGAGCGGCGACCTGATCACGGCCATCAATGGCGCGCCGATAATCGGCCAGACGCTGAATGATGCCGTAAAAGAAATGCGCGGTGAAACCGGTACGGATATTGAGATCACGATCCTGCGCGTGGGCGAAGACCCGTTCGACGTGACGCTCACGCGTGAAGTGATCGAGCAGAAATCCGTCACATGGAAAATGCAGAAGAACGATATCGGCTATCTCAGGATATCCAGCTTCAACGAGCGCACGACGCTGCTGCTCGAAGAAGGCATTGAAGGCATCTCCAAGGCAACGGGTAACCGTCCGAAGGGCCTGATTGTCGATTTGCGCAACAATGGTGGGGGATTGCTGGACCAGGCTGTGTCAGTGTCTGATGTGTTTCTGTCGGGCGGAGAGGTGGTTTCGACGCAAGGCCGCCGGGCAGCCGACATTGAGCGCTACAATGCGCGCACGGGCGAAGTGTTCAAAGGCGTTCCGATCATCGTCCTCATCAATGGGGGTTCGGCATCTGCGTCTGAAATCGTGGCGGGTGCCCTGAAAGACCGGGGTCGGGCGACAATCATTGGCACAACTAGCTTCGGCAAAGGGTCAGTGCAGACCGTGATTCCGCTGGGCGCGGATCGCGGAGCAATTCGCCTGACAACGGCGCGTTATTACACGCCTTCCGGCCGCTCGATTCAGGCATTGGGCATTGATCCCGACATCGAGATCACCCAGTCGCGCCTGTCAGAGGAAGAGCTGGCCCGGATCAAGCGCTGGTCGGAAGCCGACCTGCCGCATGCCTTGGCCAATGAGGACGGCGAAAAGCGCCATGAAATGACGATGCCGGACGAGCAGCCGCCCGAAGACTATTCAGGCGAGGATTATCAGCTGGAACGTGCGATCGATATGCTGCGGGAAGGTACTGTGACAGCGAGCGCATTTCGTCGCGCGGGTTAAGCGGTGTTTGTAATCTGTTAACCAGATTGCCGCATTCTTAGTCATTCAGGATCCTGTTAGTTGATTTCATGAGGTCGCCGCATGCCATATCGGAGGGACGCTGAGCCGTCTCCCCTTCGCACCGGAATTGTCCATGCAGGCCTCAGCCTGCTGGTGTTCGGTGGTTTGGCGGGAGCATTGGGCGTAGGTATCCAGTTTTCCGGTGATCCGTCAGCCGCTGGGCCACGCCAGCAGCTTGCGTTGTTTGAAGTGGTTGAGGATGCCAAGCCTAGCCTGAAGGCGCGTTTCAAGACAGATACGACCGATCAGGCCATGGTCGCGGCCATGAGCGACGATGACTATCCCGAAGTTGAAAGCGGTGACGAACCAAGCCTTGGCGTCGACTATGCTGAAGCCCCGGGCGTAACCGGCACGGGCGGTCCGTCTGACGACGCAGTGGCCGATGCCGCAGGCGTTGGCGTGCGTATCAATGGAAAGCTGGTGAAGCCCGGTGAATCCTACGGCCAAGTGACGGCGACCGTCTCGCTGGATAGCGCGCCGATCTCGGGCATGTCTGAAACCGTCAATGGTGTGCGCCTGCCGCGTATCGCAGCTGATGGCCGCGCGCCAGCAGATGCCTATGCGCGGCCTTTTGCCAATCCGGGCCAGCAGCCTGTGGTTGCCTTGGTGGTCGGCGGGTTGGGCATCAATGCCACGCACACAAAATCAGCCATTGAAGAATTGCCGCCTGAAGTGACGCTGTCCTTCGCGCCGGATGCTCAGCGCCTGCAATACTGGATCGACCGTGCACGCGCGGCGGGTCATGAAGTGCTGATCGAACTGCCGATGGAGAATTTCGACTATGGACGCATGAAGATGCACCCGCAGACGTTGCTTGCCGGCCGGGATGCGTCGGTAAATGTGGCGCGCCTCAATATATTGCTGGGGCGTGCGTCCGGCTATTTCGGCGTGATCAACTATCAGGGGGCCAAGTTTTCAGGCGACGCGACGGCGGTGCGCCCTGTGCTTGAGGCGTTGAATGAACGGGGTGTGGCCCTCGTCGAGGATGGCAGCCTGGAGGAGGCGAGCTTCGACACGGTGGCGGACGAAACGCGCGTGCGATACGTCAAGGCCACAGCACCGATCGACACCAAGTTGACAGCCGCTGACATCAATCTGGAATTGCTGGAACTTGAGACACGGGCCAAGGAAACAGGCGCGGCCATGGGCGCGGGTTATGCCTTCCCGATCACGATTGAAATGGCAAAAATCTGGACTGGCGAACTCGGCCAGAAAGGCATTCTGCTCGCCCCCGTTTCGGCCCTTGTCGGCACCACACCTGCGGATTTCGTCAATGATGACCGTAACCGCACTGGCAGTGTGGCAAAGGCTCCTGTAAACCCTGCTGGGTGAAAACATCTATCGTCGACCCAGAACGCTACCGTCCGAATGTCGGGCTCGCTCTTTTTTCGAAGGCGGGCCATGTTTTTGTCGGTCGACGTATCAATGGCCGTGGTGCCTTCCAGTGGCAGATGCCGCAAGGCGGCGTCGATAAGGGCGAATCCCCGCGTGATGGCGCCCTTCGCGAGCTGGAAGAAGAAATCGGTGTCCCCGGAAAACTGGTCGATGTGCTCGAGGAGACCGAGGACTGGCTGTATTATGACTTCCCGCCTGACCTGAAGAAGCGCCTGCCGGGGCCATATATTGGGCAAAGGCAAAAATGGTTTGCGTTCCGATTCAAGGGCTCTGACAGCGATGTGCGTCTCGACCGGCACACGCCTGAATTCGATGCATGGCGCTGGGCGCCGCTCGAAGAAACCCCTGCGCTGGTTGTCCCGTTCAAGCGTCTCGTCTATTCGGAAGTGGTACAGCGGTTTGAGCGCTGGACCGAACCTGTGCATGGCGGCAAGATCGCACAGGGCTGACGGAGGGCCAAATGCCGAAATCGCTCTTGATGATTCATGGTATCGGATGCGGCGGCGACGCCTGGGATAGGATGCGTCCCGGGTTTGAAGCCGCAGGCTGGGACTGCGAGGCGCCCACCCTGTTCCCGGATCAGCGCACCCTCGAAAATCCACCCGCGACCCTGTGCGATCTGGGATTTGACGATTATGTCGCAGCGATGGTCGAGGCCGCCCGCAAAATTGAGAAAGACACTGGCGCCAAGCCGGCCGCTATCGGGCATTCGATGGGCGGACTGATCGCGCAATGCCTGGCCGAGAAAGGCGTGGTGTCGCAGGCCGTGTTCCTGACACCTGCCCAGCCCAAGGAATGCGCCGAGGTCGGCCTGTCGGTCGCCTATACGTTCCTGAACATCCTTCTGACACGTGACCGCAAGCGCGCCTACAAGGTTTGGCGGTCTGGGTTCCGGTTCGGCGTGCTGAACCGGGTGCCTCGGCGTCGACACGAGGAGATCTATGCGCGTGCGCGCTTTGATTCCGGCAAGGTGTACGGTGACCTCACCGACGGGATCGAAGTCGATGAGGGGCTGGTGACGATCCCCACGCTTACGATCGCCGCCTCGCAGGACCGGGCGACGCTGGCACGGGCCGTGCGTAAGGTGGGCGAGAAATATGCCCGGGCAGCCATGCCCGGTGACTTCTTTGAATATCCCGACAATGCACATTGGATCCTCGACGAGCCGGGCACGGATTCGGTCGTGGCCGATATTGTCGAATGGCTGGAACAGCCTTTTGGAGAGCATGCGTGATCGAGGAAGAAGCCCACGGTGTGCATGACTATGTCGCGGATCCGCGAAACGCCTATGTGCTGATCTCGGTCAATGGCGTCATGAAGCATCGTGACGAGGCGGTCGTCTCCGTTTTCGACAGCGGTTTCATTCTCGGCGACGGTGTTTGGGAGGGCCTGCGCGTATCGAACGGGGGTGTCGCGTTCCTGCCGGAGCATCTCAAACGCCTCTATGCCGGCGCAAAAACAATCGACATGGATATCGGCCTGACAAGGGACGAACTGACAGCGCGCCTGATGGATTGCCTGAACGCGAATGGCATGACTGACGGTGTGCATATCCGCCTGATGGTAACGCGCGGGATCAAGAAGACGCCTTATCAGGGGCCACGCTTCACCATAGGCAAGCCGACCATCGTGATCATCCCGGAATACAAATCACCGGTGCCGGAAATCGTCGCCAAGGGCGTCACCCTGTTTACGGTTCACCAGCGGCGCACCGGCCCGGCCGAGCAGGACCAGAAACTGAATTCACACTCGAAGCTGAACTGCATCCTCGCTTGTATCCAGGCCGACAAGGCCGGAGCGGACGAGGCCTTGATGCTGGATGCCGACGGTTTTGTGGCGACTTGTAACTCGACCCATTTCTTCATCGTGCGTGATGGTGAAGTGTGGACCAGTCCGCCTGATTATTGCCTTGGCGGCATCACGCGCGGAAACATTATCCGCGTCTGTCGCGAGGCCGGGATTCCGGTTTTCGAGAAACGGTTTTCGCTGTTCGATGTTTATTCGGCAGACGAGGCGTTCATCACGGGCACATTCGCGGGGCTGACACCCGTGCGTGAAGTGGATGGCCGAACGATCGAGCATGTCGGCGGGCCGATGAGCCAACGCGTCAGCACGCTTTACAAAGAGCTTGCCGCCAGCAGCCTGACGCCTATCAAATGAGCCCTGTCCACCGTATCGCCATGTGGTCGGGTCCGCGCAACATGTCGACGACCATGATGCGCAGCTTTGGCGCGCGCGCCGATTGCGCGGCTGTGGACGAACCGTTTTATGCTGCATGGCTGGTCGCAGCAGGCGAGACGCATCCGATGCAGACCGAGATACTGGCGAGCCAGCCAACCGACCCTCAGGGCGTTGCTGAAGGCCTGCTCGCCCCTCTGCCGGACGGCGCGACAGTTCAATACCAGAAGCACATGACGCATCACATGCCGCCGGGTTTTCCGCTCGATTGGGGCGATCAATGTGATCATGCTTTCCTGATCCGGCATCCCGCGCGGGTGATTGCCTCCTATGCGCGGAAAATGAACAATTTGAGCCTTGAAGCCATCGGCTTCCCGCAGCAGGCCCGCCTGTTCAACGAGATGCGTGCACGGACGGGCAAGGTGCCGACGGTGATTGATTCAGACCGGGTTCTCGCTAACCCGCGTGCGGTGCTGACGCGTCTTTGCGCTGCGTTGGAAATTGCGTGGGACGAAAACATGCTGGCATGGTCGCCCGGCCCAAAACCTGAAGACGGTGCCTGGGCTCCGCACTGGTATGATGCGGTCTGGACATCTGAAGGTTTCGGGAATGCACCCGGTCCCTTGCCGGTATTGAGTGGCGAGGCTGCTGAAATCGAAAAAGAGGCGCTCGTGATTTACGAGCGCCTCCTGCAATTTCACGTCTGACGCGGCGTTTATTCCGTCACGTCGGTGATCGTCGCAGTCCCCGAGGCACCAGCGGTGTTCTTGTAACCGGTCGAAAAGCCGACCTCGGTTCCCATCTCATCAAATGTGGCGCACAGGTCGCCTTCAGGCGTTTGGCCGCACACAGTTTTTGTCTCCGCATCGAGGACGTAGGATATGGCTTCGCCGCCATCCATTGATGCGGTGCCGTCCTGATTGAACACCACAACAGATGTCGTGCCATCGGACGCAGAAAATTCCACAGTGGTTGAACCGGCAATAGCCGGCATGACGGCGAAGGCAAAAGCTGCGACGCCTGACAGGATTGTCTTCTTCATTTTCCAAACTCCCTTTTATTATCTCTGGCCATGTCTCTGGCGAAACGAAGCCTAGCAGCGCCAGGGTAAGGCGCAACGGAATATGGAGTAAAAAAAGCCCCGGCGCGGGCCAGGGCTTTTTTAAAGGAACGGGTGTGGTGCACCTACTGATTGGCGACGCTCAGGAACCGGTTGCGCAGATCAGCATCTGACTTGAACACGCCGGTGAATTGGGTCGTGATCGTGGTGACGTCCTTGTGGTGGACGCCGCGCGTCGACATGCATTCATGCACGGCTTCGATCAGCACGGCCGTGCCCATGGGGGCCAGGCTGTCAGTGATCGCGTCGCAGATCTGTGCAGTCATGGTTTCCTGCGTCTGGAGGCGCTTGGAAAAGATTTCGACTACGCGGGCGAGCTTGGAAATGCCGACCACGGCGGCCGATGGCTTGTAGGCGACATAGGCCTTGCCGATGAAGGGGGCCATGTGGTGTTCGCAATGGCTCTCGACGTCGATATTGCGCAGGATGACGATGTCGTCATAGCCCTGAACATCTTCGAACGTGCGTGACAGGTATTTTACCGGATCTTCGTTATAGCCCGCAAACCACTCCTTGTAGGCATTGACGACACGCTTGGGTGTGTCGAGCAGGCCTTCGCGGCGGGGGTCGTCACCTGCCCATGCAATGAGCGTGCGCACGGCGTCTTCAGCCTCTTGCACAGAGGGGCGAACCAAGGGTTCTCCGCGAGACGTTTCGTTCTTGGGAGTGATGGCATCCATAGCCATGGTTAAGTGTCCTTCGACTGAGGGACGGAGGTCGAGCCGAGGCTTGGTCTGGGAAACCGGATGGCCCCCTGCCCGGACTTAACGCCCGCCCGAGTTGATACCCTCAGGGCGATAAATGAGAAGATAGGCGCGGGAATGCGCTGTTTCCAGAGTTTTCTACGGTGACGCCGAGTAAATGGATGTCGGATATTTTATTGCCTGACACATAGCCCGGTGGTATTTGCGCCGCCATGGATATGAACCGGCGCTCGTGCACATTGCCAAAAGGCTGTTGTTGTTAAGGCAACAAGCGCCCATTAGGGCATTCCGCCCTGTCGAATGGGCCCATTCATTTCCTTTTTCTCCGTTCGAGCCCGATATCCCATGACTCTTCGTATTTACGACACCGCACAGCGCGCCAAACGCGTTTTTGAACCGCAGGACCCCGCCCGCATCACGCTGTATGTGTGCGGCCCGACACCTTACAATTACGCCCATATCGGCAATGCGCGCCCACCGATCGTGTTCGACGTGCTGCGCCGCGTGCTGGCCAGCCAGTATGGCGCCAATTCCATTACGTACGCGCGCAACATCACCGATATCGAAGACAAGCTTATCGCCGCTTCTGTGGAGACGGGCGAGCCGATTGAGGCAATCGCGCAGAAGTTCGCGAAGATCTACAATGACGATATGGACGCGCTGAACGTCGCGCCGCCGACGATCGAACCCTGGGCGACGGCGCATGTGCCGGAAATGATCGAGATGATCGAGAAGCTGGTGCGCAAGCAATACGCCTATGTCGGCACGCAGGGCGTGTGGTTCTCGGTTAATTCGATGCCGGACTATGGAAAATTGTCGGGTCGCAAGCCGGAAGACAATGAAGCGGGTGCGCGTGTCGAGGTCGAGACCGACAAGCGTGATCCGGCTGATTTCGCACTGTGGAAGTTTGCCAAGCCCGGCGAGCCGGAAGATGCGATCTGGGACAGTCCGTGGGGCCGCGGGCGGCCTGGCTGGCATATCGAATGCTCGGCCATGGCTGCGAAACACCTTGGAAAGACAATAGATATTCATGGCGGCGGAATTGATTTGCAGTTCCCCCACCATGAGAACGAGATCGCCCAATCGGAATGCGCGCACGGCGAAGTGATGGCGAATTACTGGATGCACAATGGCTTCCTCGACATGGGCGGGGAGAAAATGTCGAAATCGCTCGGCAATGTCGTGCTGGTGCATGACCTGCTGAAGGCGTGGCCGGGCGAGGTGCTGCGGTTTGCCATGCTGAGCGGGCATTATCGTGCCGCGCTGGACTGGAACGAGGACCTGTTGAAGCAGGCCAAGACCACGCTTGACCGTGTGTATGGCGCGTTGCGGCGGGTGTGGGGTGAAGAGGGGGGTGAGGCCCGTGACAGGGGGGTGTTGAGAGCGTTGTCTGACGACCTGAACACGCCGGAAGCCCTGGCCGAACTGTCACGCCTTGCGAGCGAGGCGAACACGGCGGCCGATCACAAGGACCATGACGCGATGGCCAGCGCGCGGGCGAACCTGCTGGCGGCGGGCCGGCTGCTGGGTCTGCTGACCCGGACGCCCAAGGATTGGGAGCAGGGCGCAGATGCTGACGGCAACGCGCGTATCGATGGTTTGGTGCAGGCGCGCATTGATGCGCGCACTGCGCGCGACTGGGCCGAAGCGGACCGGATTCGCGATGCGCTGGCGGCGGAAGGCATCGAGATCATGGACGGGCCGTCCGGGTCATCATGGCGCCGGGTCTAGGAAACGGAGAAATTTGGTCGAAATTCACATGCCGGTACGAACGTCATATTCGGCTTGGCATGTGTAAAAGGCACGTTCCACCTCCCGACCAGGTCCGGTTGTCTTCAACCTCGGGCCGAGCGGAAATCATTTAACTGGGGTCTTTCGTTTGTTCGGAAGACCCTTTTTTGTTCAGGATGTGGTTTCTGACGGATCGTTAAATTGACCCCGCAGGCCGGCACATGGGACCAATGAGCCCTCGGGATTAGACCCCCGTTTCAATGCACCGTTATCTTTCGGGCCGTCCTCTTTCCCGTGATTGAGGACGGCCTCTTTTTGTCCAGGTCTGATGCCGCTGCTTGCGAACACGCCAAGCCGGGTCCATCTTTGCGGACGATGAGCGACCTTTACCACAACCGTATTCTGGAACTTGCGGCCAACATTCCGCATCTCGGCACCCTGGAGGGCGCTGAGTCCTCAGTGCTGAAAGTGTCCCGGGTGTGTGGATCGACCGTGCGCGTTGACATCATCCTGGATGAGACCGGTGACCACATCGCGGCGATTGCGGTTGACCCAAAGGCCTGCGCTTTGGGGCAGGCGGCCACTGCGATTCTGTCAGAATATGCGCTCGGCGCATCAGTTGATGAAGTGATCGCGGCGCGCGATGCGATGAAAAAAATGCTCAAGCAGGGTGGCCCCCCGCCTGAAGGCCGGTTCTGGGAGCTGCGCCATCTGGAACCTGTCGCCGATTATCCGCCGCGCCATACCAGCACGCTGCTGGCGTTTGAGGCTGCAGTGGAGGCAATCAAGCAGGCGCGCATGGCGCGAGGTCTCGCGCCCGCGGCGGTGAGCTGACGATGGCCGGGATGCGCCGCAAGGCGGCCTATGGCCTGCTGCGGGTCTACAAATCGAGCTTTTCCCTGGTTTTCTATGCCGCAGGTGCGCGATGCCAGCACAAGCCGAGCTGTAGTGAATATGGCGCGGAATGCGTGGCGCTGCATGGTTGGTGGGCAGGTGGATGGATGGCGTTTGCCCGGTTCACCCGATGCCGGCCCGGTGGCAGTTTCGGGCATGACCCGGCACCGGCCACAAAGCCTGACGTGCCCGCCTGGCAGCCCTGGCGCTATGGTGACTGGAAATCCGGCGCCCGGACCGTGTCAGCGGGCCAAGTTGAAAATCCGCCGGAAGCGTGAGATAAACCGCTCCATGAAACGTTCGTACGCCATTCAGCTGCCCAGCGGCCTGACAACGCGAACCCGCCGGGGTGCATGATACCCCGCAGGCGGCACCAGTTGCGCGCCTGAGATTCATGTACCCGGTAAACCCCCTTCGACCCGGCCACCCGGCCTGATGCAATCTGCCCCGCAATTGGGGTGGGATTTTCGGCGAACTCGCGTTAAGCAGACCGCCGCAGGCAGGCCTTTCCGGACAAGACTTGCCGCGCCCCGTGCGCCAGACCGCTGAAGAAGACTGAAACATGATCAAAGTATCCCTGCCCGATGGATCGGTACGTGAATTTGAAGAGGGCGCGAGCCCGTTCGACGTTGCCAGCTCGATCTCGAACTCCCTTGCCAAGAAGGCGATTGCCGCCCGCGTTGACGGCGAACTGCGCGACCTGATGCGCCCGCTGGACGGTGATGCGCGCGTCGAGATCGTGACGCCGAATGATGCCGAAGGCCTTGAGCTGATCCGACATGATGCGGCGCACGTTCTGGCGCAGGCGGTTCAGGCGCTCTACCCCGATACGCAGGTCACGATCGGGCCAGTGATTGATGACGGGTTCTATTACGACTTTGCCCGCGAGACACCTTTCTCGACGGAGGATTTCGACAAGATCGAAGCGAAAATGCGCGAGATTGTCGATGCCGACTATCCGATTGTCCGCGAAGTCTGGGAGAAGGACGCCGCGATTACCGAGTTCAAGCGAATTGGCGAGGACTACAAGGCACGGATTATCGACGACATCATCCCGCCGGGTGAAGCGATCACGCTGTACCGCCAGGGCGACTGGTTCGACCTGTGCCGCGGGCCGCACCTGCCATCAACAGGCAAGCTGCCGAAAGCGTTCAAGCTGATGAAGCTGGCGGGCGCCTATTGGCGCGGCGATTCCAAGAACGAGATGCTGCAGCGCATGTACGGCACGGCGTGGAGCAACGAGAAAGACCTCAAGGCCCATCTGGTGCGCCTGGAAGAGGCCGAGAAGCGCGATCACCGCAAGGTGGGCGCGGCGCTGGACCTGTTCCACTTCCAGCCGGAAGCGCAGGGCTCTGTATTCTGGCACCCGAAGGGCTTCATGATCTGGCGCCAGCTGGAGGCCTATATCCGGCGCCAGCAGGACGCGGACGGCTATGTCGAGGTGAAGACACCGCAATTGCTGAACTCGGTGTTCTGGGAACAGTCTGGCCACTGGTCGAAATTCCGCGAGAACATGTTTGTCGTGCCGGACGAAATTCCTTCGACGGAAGACGAGGGGCCGATCCTGACGGGTGACAGCGACCTGATGGCGCTGAAGCCGATGAACTGCCCGGCGCACGTACAAATTTTTAAAAACGGGCAGCGCTCGTACCGCGACCTGCCAATCCGCATGGCCGAATTTGGCTGCTGTCACCGGAACGAGGCCCATGGCGCGTTGCACGGCCTGATGCGTGTGCGCCAGATGACGCAGGATGATGCGCACATCTTCTGCCGCGAAGACCAGATTGCTGACGAAACGCTGCGCTTCTTGAAACTGTTCGAGCGCGTCTATGGCGATTTCGGCCTGTCGGAGATTTCCTACAAGCTGGCCACGCGACCTGAAATGCGTGCCGGATCGGACGAAACATGGGACCGGGCCGAAAAGGCGCTGTCAGACGCGCTGACGGCAGCGGGCATGGAATTCGAGATCGCCGAAGGCGAAGGCGCATTCTATGGACCGAAACTGGAATTCCACCTGACGGACGCGATTGGCCGGACGTGGCAATGCGGCACGTTCCAGCTCGATTATGTGCTGCCGGATCGCCTTGATGCGGAATATACAGGGTCTGACGGGGCCAAGCACCGCCCGGTCATGCTGCACCGGGCCGTGTTCGGCACGTTCGAGCGTTTCATGGGGATCCTGATCGAGAATTATGCCGGGGCGTTCCCGCTGTGGCTGTCGCCGGTTCACGTGGTTGTGGCTGCGATTACCGATGCCGCAAATGATTACGCGCTGGAAGCCGCCGCTGCGCTGCGCAAGGCGGGCCTTCGGGTAGAGGTGGACCTGCGTAACGAGAAGATCAATTACAAGGTGCGTGAGCATTCTGTGCAGAAAGTGCCGATCATTGCCGTTGTGGGTGGCCGCGAGGCCGAGGAGCGCACGCTGGCGCTGCGCCGGCTGGGCAGTCAGGGACAGCAGATGATGGACCTGGACGAAGCCTGTGTAACTCTGGTGCAGGAATCGTTGGCGCCTGATCTCAAACGCGGCGCGTGAGCAACGCCTCGTGACAAGTCCGGAGGTTGGCGACAGAGTGCGCGGCATGTCCTATGCGCCCATTCTTGCCGCCGCCTTCGTGCTCTGGCCTGTCGTTGGGCTGCTTGGCGCGCAAGGATATGGAACATTGCTGGCGATTACGGCGCTGCCTGCCCTGGTGCTGGCGCGGCCGAAAATGCCACCGGCCTTCTATGCGATGATGGTGTTGGCGTTCGTGGGATGGGCAGCGATCAGCGAGTCCTGGTCGCCCGCATCGCGCGGCCTGATATCCGGAAACCTGCTGGAAGGGGATTTCGCGATCCGCGCCTCAAGCGTGCGGATTGTGCTGACCGCCCTGTTCGGCATGCTGGCTGTTGCCGGTGCGCTGCAGATTGCGAACGGCAAGGCGCAGATTTCCTCGCGGGTCATGCTGGGGGCTTTTGCGGTGCAGGGGTTGATCCTGGCGGCCACCGCAGTGTTTGGACACTATGTGGTGGCGATGGTTTATGGCGCTGACCCGATTGAGCAGGCCAAGGGCTTTCAGAATATTGCGCGCAATGCCAACGCCTTCATGATCGTGTTGCCGATCCTGGTGGCTTATCTCGCAGCGCGCCCCGGGTGGCGCTGGAAAGGCGTGGCCGCGGCTCTGGTTGTGGTGACGATCATTGTTGTGATGCGCAATGATTCAGACTCGGCCCTGATTGGCGTCATATTCATGCTGTTGGCGGGCTTTATCGTCTGGCTGGCCCCACGGACCGGCTATCGCTGGCTGATCAGCCTGATGGCAGGCTATGTCGCGGCAGCGCCGGTGCTGATCGGCTCTGCGATGAATATGATGCGGCAGATGGGTGTCGAGCTGCCCGCGTCGTTCCAGTCGCGTGCATGGTCATGGGAACTGGTGATCGGCAAGGCGGTCGAGAAGCCGTTTACCGGGCATGGCGTGGCGGCGTCCAAGACGTGGCGTGATACCTATTCCGACCACCCTGCATGGCTGGCCCAATTGCCGGATTTCTGGGCGGCCTATCCGGTGGTACCCGGGCATCCACACAATATGGCGCTGCAGATATGGGCCGAGACGGGAGTCGTTGGTGCTGTGCTGGCGGGGCTGACGCTGGTAGTGATCGCGTTCCGCCTGCCCATGCCGAAGACGCTGCGGCCCGATGTCAGATATGCGATTGCGGGCGTCGTGGGCGTGGTCGCAAGCCTGTTCAGCTTTTCCTACAGTGTCTGGAACGATTCCTTCTGGGCCAGCGTGGTGTTGGCAGCATGCGCGATTATGCTTCTGTCACGTCGCAACAGGGCTTCGCTATGAGCGAGAAGGCGACGGTATCGGCGATTGTCGTGTCGTATCATACCGGCCCACGCCTGCATGAATGCCTGTATGCTCTGAGATCCGATCCGGATGTGTCCGAGATCATTCTGGTCGACAATGGCAATCCGCCCGATGACGCAGCCTGGATGGAGGCATTCGTTGCGCGCACCGACAAGGCTCGGCTTATCCGGTCGGGTGACAATCCGGGGTTTGGCGCGGCTGTGAATCTTGGCGCGGCGAGTGCGCTGGGTGAATTCCTGCTGGTTATCAACCCCGATGCCGTGATCCGGCGGGGTTCCATTGGCCCGATGATGGCGGCGTTGGCGGGGGCAGCCGATCCGGCGCTCGCGGGAGGCAAGATCTTCGATACGCGCGGTCGGGAAGAGCGGGGCTGCCGTCGCAACACGCTCACAATCTGGCGGGCACTTGGTATCGGCAAATGGACGTTGGAGACAGAACCAGCGCCGACCGGGCCGATCCATGTCGGTGCCGTGTCGGGGGCTTTCTTCCTGATGAGCCGCAAGGCCTTTCGCCGTATCGGTGGTTTTGACGAAGCCTATTTTCTGCATGTCGAGGATGTCGACCTTTGCCGCCGTGTGATCGACTCCGGGGGCCATGTCATCTACCAGCCGCTCGCAGGCGCACTACACTATGGATCAACGTCCGATGCGCCGTCAGCAGTCGTGCAGGCCCACAAGGCAAAGAGCCTCGCGCGCTACTTCCGCAAGTTTGCGAAGGGGCCGGTCGACAGGCTTGTCGCTGCACTGGTTACACCCTTGTTCGGGCTGGCCCTGAAGCTGCGCGGTTAGAGAATTGCCGGGATGACGCGGTCTGGTGGGCGGTGTCCGTCGGCGAAGGTCTTGATGTTGATGATGACCTTTTCGCCCATCTCGGTCCGGCCCTCGATCGTAGCCGAGCCCATGTGGGGCAGGAGCAGGACGTTCGGCAGGCCGAGCAGTTCTTCATTCACCGCCGGTTCGCGCTCGAACACATCAAGCCCGGCGCCGGCCAGCTTGCCAGCCTTGAGCGCGCGGGCGAGGGCCGCTTCGTCAATCACTTCGCCGCGGGCGGTGTTGATCAGGAAGGCTTCCGGTTTCAGCAGGTCGATGCGGCGTGCGTTCATCAGGTGGAACGTGGCGGGCGTGTGCGGGCAGTTGATCGAGACGATGTCCATGCGTGCGAGCATCTGGTCAAGACTGTCCCAATAGGTGGCCTCCAGCAGCTCTTCGGTGCGCGGGCTGACCGGCTTGCGATTATGGTAGTGAACTTGCAGCCCGAAGGCCTTGGCGCGGCGGGCAACGGCCTGACCAATCCGGCCCATGCCGATGATACCGAGGCGTTTGCCAGCCAGGCGCCGCCCCATCATCCATGTCGGTGTCCAGCCATCAAAACGGCCCTGGTCCATGACCTGTGCGCCTTCATGCAGGCGGCGCGGAACGGCAAGAATCAGCGCCATTGTCACGTCTGCGGTATCGTCCGTCAGGACGCCCGGCGTGTTGGTGACGGTGATACCGCGCTGAACTGCGCTCTGAACGTCGATATTATCGACCCCGGCGCCAAACTGGGCGATGAGCCGCAACTGATCGCCGGCGCGTGCGAGCACGCGGCTGTCGATACGGTCTGTCACAGTCGGAACGAGTACGTCAGCCTTCTGGACGGCTTCGACCAGTTCTTCATGGGTAAAGGCGTGATCGTCCTGATTCAGGCTCGTATCAAACAGCTCCTTCATCCGCAGCTCGACAGGAGCAGGCAGTTTCCGGGTCACGACGATCTTCAGTTTCTTGGTTGGCATGTGGCCCCTCTGCATGTCTTCCATCGGGCTTAGCAGAGCGATGCCGGAACGCCAACGCCTGTTGTTTTACGCGCGATTCATCTGGATGTGGCAGGTTAGGGTTTCAACAGCGCGTCTGGCAAACTGCATATGAAATGGGCACCCCTTCTCGTCTCCGGTATCTTTGTGCTGGGCGGCATGGCCTCAGCCGAGAGTCCGCATATCACCCGCATCAGCCAGTTTTCCGGCAAGGAAGTGCCGCGCTTTGAAACGCTGAAGTTTGCGGCGGTAAACGGGCGGTCCGGGCCGAGCCGGGAACACCCGGTTGTCTGGCGATATGAGCGCAAGGGCCTTCCGCTGCTGATCATCAAGGAAAGCCAGGACTGGCGGCGCGTGCGCGACCCGTCAGGCGATGAGGTGTGGGTGCATGCGCGCATGCTGGAGCCGGGTGCAGCAGCGATGCTGCAATCGGCCACCATGTTGCGCGAAGCCCCGGATGAGGCGAGCCCGGTGGTGGCCTCGCTGGAGGCGGGGGTGCTGGTCGAACTCGGCGAGTGCCACGTCGCGTGGTGCGCACTTGAGGTGGAGAGTTTCCGTGGCTGGGCGCCGCGCGAGACGCTTTGGGGCGCCGATAAGGGTGAAGCTGGTCTGTAAATCCGGATGGGTCAGGCGGTTGACAAGCCGGCCCGGTCACTGTGGTTAGGCGATTACGTCCAATTCCAGGAGACCCCGTCGATGTCCGGACCGCATGATTTTCACACCCCGAAATCCAGCTACAGCAAGGCTGACCTGCTGGAGTCCGGCAAAGGCGGCTATTTCGGCCCCGGAAATGCGCAATTGCCCGTTCCTCCGATGCTGATGATGGACCGGATCACCGAGATCACCATGGATGGCGGTGCGTATGGCAAGGGCAGTGTGATTGGCGAACTCGACATCACGCCCGACCTCTGGTTCTTCGCGTGCCACTTCCCGGGTGACCCGGTGATGCCGGGTTGCCTTGGCCTGGATGCGATGTGGCAGGCCGTTGGCTATTGGCTCGGCTGGTCCGGCAGCCCCGGCAAGGGCCGCGCGCTGGGCGTGGGAGAGGTGAAGTTCACCGGAGAGATCACGCCCGACAAGAATCTCGTGCGTTATGTCATCGACATCCGGCGCGTGCGCCGTGGCAAGCTGAATCTCGGAATTGCTGATGGCCGCGTCTATGTTGACGACGAACATGTCTACACGGCGCTCGACATGAAAGTCGGTCTGAAGAACGTCGCCGCCTGAGGCTGACGGTGCTTGACGCGGGGCAAGGTGCTGCCTAGCCCTGCTCGAAGAAAATCAAGATCAAGGGAGATGCCGTCATGGCTGAAGACTGGAACCTGCCCGCTGGCGACCTGATGAAGGGCAAGCGCGGCATCGTGATGGGCGTTGCCAACCAGAACTCGATTGCCTGGGGCATCTCGAAGCAACTGGCAGCGCAAGGCGCCGAAATCGCCTTCACGTATCAGGGCGAAGCGTTGGAGCGCCGCGTGCGTCCGCTGGTCGAAAGCATTGGCATGGACACGATGATTCCGGCGGATGTGACCGATGATGCCAGCATGGATGCCGCCTTTGCCGAAATCAAAGCCAAATGGGGCAAGATCGACTTTCTCGTTCACTCCATTGCCTTTGCCGGCAAGGACGAACTGCAAGGCTCCATGGTCGCCAATACGACGCGCGAAGGCTTTCGCCGCGCTATGGATATTTCGGTCTATTCCTTCATCGATTGCGCCCGGCGCGGCGCCGAACTGATGCCGGATGGCGGGTCGATCATGTGCATGACCTATCTTGGCGCTGAGCGGACTGTGCCGTCCTACAACGTCATGGGCGTGGCCAAGGCGGCGCTTGAGGCGTCAACGCGCTATGCGGCGCGTGACCTGGGACCGCAGGGCATTCGCGTCAACGCGATCTCGGCAGGCGCAATGCGCACGCTGTCGCTGGCCGGCATTCGCGGCGGCAAGAGCCTGATGGGCACGGGTCGTGACTGGTCGCTGCTGAAGGAAGACACGAGCATGGAAGGCGTCGCTGGCTGCGCGCTTTACCTTTTGTCGTCGCTGGGCCGGTCGATTGCCGGTGAAGTGATCCATGTCGATGCCGGTTTCCACGTGGTTGGTGTGCCGGACATGCCGGAGGAATAAGGCGGGGCACTATGCGGCATTCATCGGAGGCCGGAAATGAAGACCAGTGACGACACCCATGTGCAGCTCGAAGGCTTCAGCGAGCCGTCCTATGAGGAGATGATGCTGCGGGCGCGACATTTTCGTGAGCGACTGCGGACACGGCGGTCGGTGCGGGATTTCAAGCCCAAGCATGTCGTCAAGGATGTGATCGAGGCGTGTGTCTTTGCCGCGGGTTCAGCGCCATCGGGCGCCAATCACCAGCCCTGGTATTTTGCCTGTGTCGCAAAGCCCGAAACCAAACGCGAAATCCGCCTTGCGGCTGAAGCTGAAGAACGCGCCTTTTATGAAGGCAAGGCCGGGACCGCATGGCTCGACGCGTTGGCGCCCATCGGCACGAATGCCGACAAGGCCTATATGGAAACCGCGCCTGTCCTGATCTGCATATTCGCGCAACGCCGGGGCGGCGTGAACGCGGGCGACGACAAGAAGAACTATTACATCCACGAGAGCGTGGGCATCGCGACGGGCTTCCTGCTGGCGGCGCTGCACGAGGCGGGCCTGGCGACACTGGTGCACACGCCGAACCCGATGAGTTTCCTCAATCGTATCTGCAAGCGCCCGGATACGGAAAAGCCCTATCTTATCGTCGTGGCCGGGCACCCGGCTGATGAGGCGATGGTTCCGTTGCATGCCTTGAAGAAAAAGGACTTCAACGACCTGATGGGCTGGTTGTAGGCGCCCTCAGTTCACGACGGTCAGCGTTGGCCCGACGAGGCGTATCGAATAGATCATGTCCTCGCGCTCGCCCATCTGGATACTGAACGCGGCGAGATCGATATCCCCTGACACGCCGTCTGGCACGACAGCGCCGCGCGCCGTGCGGCGGAACGGGGCGAATGTCTTGTCGCGCGTTTCAGCCTCAAAGTGCCGGAAGGTCCAGTCGCCGAGGCTGGGCTGGGCCGTGAGAGCCTGTCCGCTGGTCATGCGGAGCGGGACATCTTCGCTGAGCGTGCCGGACAAGTTGAGGAAAACCTGGGTTGCCCAGACACCATGACGTGTGACGACCACCCCGATGGCGACATGGGTGAGATCAGGATTCAGGATGTTGGCACGGTGACCCGGACTGTCCATCAGGTTCTGGTGAAGTCGGGGCAGGCTTTTCGAGAAATTGTAACGTCCTCGGACGATTTCGAGCATGGCCAGGTTTTCTGCAGAGCGCTGAATCAGGGCGCGCCGGTCAAGCGCAGTGACGCGGTCAGCAGGGGAACGTCCGTCCAGGCTTTGATGATCGAAAAACTGGTTGGCCGCCATGTCGAGGCTCTGGAAGCGGGCGGGCGCGAGCAGTTCACGGCGCAGGGCCAAAGGCTGCAGGCCGCGGGTGGTGCGCTCGAAATTGATCTTCTCCAGGAAGCGTTCCTCCATCCGCGTATCGAACTTGTAGCCCTCGGGGAGATTGCGGAGGCAGGGACGAACGGTTTCGACATAGTCAGCTGTCGTGTCGCCGCGAACAGACAGGCGCAAGTCGCAGGCGAAAGCGGCGCCGCTTGCGAATGCGCTGGCGCAAAGGAGCATCAGCCAACTTGTCAGGTTTCGCCTCATGCGCGAAAGCCTAGCGAGCGCGCGCTATCCCGCCCAGCATTTTGTGCAGTCCGGCGGGCTCAGACCGGGGTGCGGTCTGACAAGACGCCAACAGAGCGAAGGCGTTCGAGCACGGGCGCGACCATGCGTTCAATCGCTTCGTTATTGGGACGAACATTGCCATAGGCGGGCAGCCCCTCGTCGGCGATGACAAGGTGGGCTTCGAACTTGGCAGGGTGTGTCCAGCGGTAATGCGCGGCGCGCACCGTGGACAGGTATTGCTGCAACACATTGTCGACGCTGCGGCCACGATCGATCACGTCGCGGCGGATACGGCGCGCCAGGCGCAGGTCGTCCGGTGTGTCGACATAGACCGACAGATCGATCAGCGACTTGATCTTGGGCATGGACAGGGCGTGAATACCTTCCAGCAGCAGGATCGGTGCAGGCTCAATACGGCGCGTTTTCGTGCTGCGGTCATGGCGCTCATAGTCATAGATCGGCTGGTCTATGCCCTGCCCGGCCTTCAACGCCTTCAGGTCGCGCACCAGATGGTCGACTTCCTTGGACGCAGGATCGTCATAGTTGACGTCTGCAATGATCGCGAGGCGCTCTTCCTCGGTCTTGTAGTCGCCATAGTGGCGCATGGGATGGTAGTAGGCATCTTCGCCAAACATCACGGCCCTGTCAGGACCGAGATGTGCGAGCAGGGCTTCTGCCAGCGTTGACTTGCCAGAGCCGGAGCCGCCAGACATGGCGATGAGGAATGCAGATTTTCGTTTCGTCATGTTCGCTGCTTAGCGCCAAAACCCGCGCTGTTCCAACCTTTCAGCTGAGGAATACGCAGCAGACATGAAACGCCCGGCCTCATCGAGAGAGGTCGGGCGTTTCAGTGTTGGTGTGGGGAAGGGTCTAGCGACCGATAACAAGCGGCCCGCGGAGCGCGTATTCCTGACTGTTCCGGGTCATGTCCAATGTCAGGTAAGCCTGCTGGCCGGGCGCGAGCCTGCCTGTCATTGTTGCGCCATAGCCTCGGGCGACGGTTTCGCCTTCGGGTGTCGTCAGGCGCCAACCGATGTTCTGGACGCCTTTGTCCTCGAACGTGGACTTTATGTCTGCAGCGCCGGCGACCTGAACAGGAAGCGGCGACTGGAGGTGGCCGTCAACGCGGGCAAAGAGCTGAACCACATAAGTGCGGCCATTGCCCTTGGCGATGCCTATGCCTGTATGGGTGAAAGCATCACGGGTCATGTTGGCGGCATTGACCGGATCATTGCGAAGCGCTGCGAACACCGTGTCCGCATCATGGTCGCCCTCAAGGATCGCGATATTGGCACCAGCGGCGCCGATGATAACGGTGCGGTCCAGCATGCGCACGCGCTCAAGATGGCCGCGGCCTTCCTTGTCGGTGTGGCCAGCATAATTGCGGGCAGCCATGTCCATCGCGTGAATGCGGGCGGCTTCCCCGAGTGATGCCAGTGGCGCAAGGGCGGCCTCATTGTCAGCGGCACGAACCGCGTCCGTTTCCTTGATAAGCTGGCTTTCGAGTTGGGCGTTCTTCTCGACGCCTGCCGGGCCGCCATAACAGGCCACGACTTCCTGATTGAATGCAACGGGATCAAGCGGAAGGCCGTCTGCAAGTTCACAGGTCGACACGGCCGACGCAGGAAATGCGAGCGCCGCAATGGCTAGCGCCGACACTGACATATATCTGTAATGTATTTGTAACATAAGTGTCACATTACTTTCGGGGTGCTTCCGTGTCAACGAAATTTAATCCGCCTACAGAAAGTTGTAGCTTTTATCGCTATGCTTATGGAGTGCTCGTGATAGCGCAAAGTTCAGCCAAAATCAGGCAGCCTATTTGTATGTTACGAGAATTTGTAGGGGTGCTAGCCGAGCACCCTCCCGTCCACGCGGAACGCTAGAAGGGGGTCGGGAACTGGTGGAGCATGCAATGGGTGGCGCCAAGGGTCGGTTGCCGTAAAGTGATCGCAGGAGGACGCGATATGACCGATGCACTCGACCGTGCCCATTTTCATGTGAGGGAGTGGCTGGACAGCCTGCCGACCCGCCCCGTGGGAGCGCGGGCAAGTGCGGCGGCGTTGAGAGCGGCGCTTTCTGGGCCGCTGCCGGAAACCGGGGGTGATGCCGCCGGCATTATCGACGCGCTTGTCGCCAATGCGTCGGAAGGACTGCATGCGAATGCCGGGGGGCGATTCTTTGGCTGGGTCATGGCCGGATCGCTGCCGTCCGCGCTGGCCGCCGATTGGCTGGTTTCGGCATGGGACCAGAATGCCGGCATGTTCACTGTTGCGCCAGCCACCTGCATGATCGAAGAGATTGCCGGCAATTGGCTGAAGCAGCTGTTCGTCCTTCCCGAAACGGCCTCCTTCGCCTTCACCACGGGTTGCCAGATGGCGCACGTCACGGCGCTCGCCGCCGCCCGGCATGGTGTTTTAAGAAAAGCCGGATGGAATGTTGAGGAAGATGGCTTGTTTGGTGCGCCACGCATCCGCGTGCTGACAAGCGACAATCGTCACCGTTCTGTCGACAGCGCGATACGCTATCTCGGTCTGGGGCAGGCCTCGCTGCACGATGTTGCGATCAACCCGATGGGGGACATGAGCGCGGACGATCTGGAACACTGCCTTGCCGAGTGGAACGGCCCGACGATTCTGTGTCTAAATGCGGCTGACCTGAATGTCGGCACATTTGACGATTTCCGGACCTTGATTCCCATGGCGCAGGCGGCAGGCGCCTGGGTGCATATCGATGGTGCGTTCGGTCTGTTCGCCCGGACGAGCGAGCGCCTGAAACACCTGACTGATGGGATAGACCTCGCCGACAGTTGGGCGACGGACGGGCACAAATGGCTGAACGTGCCCTATGATTGCGGCTTTGCCTTTGTGCGCGATGCGGAGGTGCATCGCGCAGCAATGGCACTTGGCGCGGCTTATCTCTCGCCCAGCCAGGAAGTCCGCGATCCGACAGACTGGAACCTCGAGCTTTCGCGCCGCGCACGGGCTGTACCCGTTTATGCTGCATTGCAGGAACTTGGACGCCAGGGCGTGGGGGCACTCGTCGAGCGCAGCTGCGACCATTGCCGCGCCATCGTCAACGGCATCGGCGCCTTGCCGAACGCACGCGCCCTGAATGATCCTGCTCTCAATCAAGGCCTTGTGCGGTTCGAGCGCGAAGGCATGAGCGTCGAGGAGAATGACCGCTTCACAGACGAAATCATCCACCGTGTGAACGAGAGCGGCGAAGCCTTCTTCTCTGGCACGACATGGCATGGCCAGCGTGTGATGCGGGTCAGTGTCGTCAGCTGGCGGACGGATGAGGCGGATGTTGCGCGGACCATTGCGGCGGTCGCGGCGGGCCTTGCGGCGGCAGAATAAAAAAGGGCCGCCCGAGAAGGGCGGCCCTGATCTGTCTGGCAGTAGAAGTGGGCTTATTCGCCGGCGTCAGCGCCTTCGATTTCCTTGCCGGTTGCCTGGTCGACAACTTTCATCGACAGGCGAACCTTGCCGCGGTCGTCAAAGCCCATGAGCTTGACCCAGACCTTGTCGCCTTCCTTGACCAGTTCCTTCGGGTGACCAATGCGCTCGTTCGCCATTTGCGACACGTGCACCAAGCCGTCCTTGGGACCGAAGAAGTTCACGAAAATGCCGAAGTCTTTCAGGCCAACAACTGTGCCCTGATAGATTTCGCCGATCTCGGCTTCTGCCGTGATTTCCTTGATCATCTTCATGGCTTTTTCGATGGCCGGACGGTCGAGCGCAGAAATCTGCACTGTGCCGTCATCATCGATATTCACCTTGGCGCCGGACTCTTCGACGATGCCACGGATGACCTTGCCGCCGGAGCCGATGACGTCACGGATCTTGTCGGTTGGCACTTTCATGATTTCCATCTGCGGTGCATTTTCCGACAGGGCATCACGCGACGTGTCGAGGGCTTTCGCCATCTCGGCGAGGATGTGCATGCGCCCACCCTTGGCCTGCTCGAGCGCCGTTTTCATGATATCCTTGGTGATACCTGCGATCTTGATGTCCATCTGCAGTGACGTCAGGCCCTTTTCGGTGCCAGCCACTTTGAAGTCCATGTCGCCGAGGTGGTCTTCGTCGCCGAGGATGTCGGACAGGACAGCAATGCCGTCAGCTTCCTTGATCAGGCCCATGGCGATGCCCGACACGGGACGGGTGATCGGCACGCCGGCATCCATCATCGCAAGCGAACAGCCACACACGGTTGCCATCGAGGACGAGCCGTTCGACTCAGTGATCTCGGAGACGAGGCGGATCGTGTACGGGAACTCAGCGTGGTCAGGCAGGACAGCCTGAAGCGCGCGCCATGCGAGCTTGCCATGTCCCGTTTCGCGCCGGTTGGTGCCGCCCATGCGACCCGTCTCACCGACCGAATAGGGCGGGAAGTTGTAGTGCAGCATGAACTTGGACTTGGACGTGCCATCGAGACCGTCGATGAACTGTTCGTCATCGCTGGTGCCGAGCGTAGTTACGCAGATCGCCTGTGTTTCACCACGGGTGAACAGCGACGAACCATGCGTGCGTGGCAGGAAGCCGGCGATGGCTTCGATCGGACGAACCTGGTCGAGCGAGCGACCATCAATGCGCTTACCGGTTTTCAGGATGTCGCCGCGAACGACGGATGCTTCGGCTTCCTTGAACGCGGCCTTGAAGGCTTCGCCAGTCATTTCGCCGGGGGCGTCTTCGGTGCCGACGAGCGCTTCCTTGGCTTTGTCGCGGGCAGCGCCCACAGCGCCCTGACGCTCGAGCTTTTCAGTCATCGAGTAGGCCGTCGAGAGATCCTTGCCGACCAGCTTCTGGATTGCCGAAAGCGCCGCAGAATTGTCTTCCGCTTCGAACTCGAATGGCTCCTTGGCTGCTTTTTCAGCGAGGTCGATGATCGCGTCGATCACCGGCTGGATCGCTTCGTGGCCGGCCATGACAGCACCCAGCATGACGTCTTCGGAAAGCTCGTAGGCTTCCGATTCCACCATCATCACAGCATCGGCGGTGCCAGCCATGACGAGGTCAAGATCGGACTCTTCGAGTTCAGCGATAGTTGGGTTGATGATGTACTCACCATCCTTGTAACCAACGCGCGCGGCGCCGATGGGGCCCATGAACGGTGCGCCGGACAGGACGAGCGCAGCGGAGGCGCCGATCATGCCGAGGATGTCTGCATCGTTTTCGAGATCGTAGGACATGCAGGTCAGGACGACCTGGACTTCGTTCTTGAAGCCTTTGACGAAAAGCGGGCGGATCGGGCGGTCGATGAGGCGCGAGGTCAGCGTCTCTTTCTCGGTCGGGCGTCCTTCACGCTTGAAGAAGCCACCTGGGATGCGGCCCGATGCGTAGTATTTTTCCATATAATTGACGGTCAGGGGGAAGAAGTCCTGACCTGGCTTGGCCGACTTGGCAAAGCATGCGGTCGCGAGGACCTTGGTGTCCCCATACGTCACCATGACGGCGCCGTCTGCCTGGCGAGCCACTTGGCCCGTCTCAATTGTCAGCGTGCGTCCCGCCCATTCCAGCGACACGGATTGTTTATTGAACATTTCGGTTTCTTTCTTTTCACATACGAAAAGCCCGCCGTGGCCCTATTGCCCGGCGGGCTTAATTTTCCGGACCTAGCGGCGGATGCCGAGTTCCGTGATGAGCGTCTGGTAACGCGCGTCATCTTTGCCTTTGACATAGTCAAGAAGCTTCCGGCGCGTGGCGACCATGGTCAGCAAGCCGCGGCGGGAGTGGTTGTCTTTCTTGTTGGTCTTGAAGTGGTCGGTCAGGTTGTTGATGCGCTCTGTGAGGATCGCAACCTGTACTTCAGGGGAACCGGTGTCGCCTGCCTTGATGGCAAACTTCTTGATCAGTTCCAATTTCTTTTCAGCCGTAATCGACATCGGGTCTCTTTCATGAATATTGCCCAAAAAAGGCAAAAGGTTTCAAAGCATTGCGGCCTCATGACCGCGGGGTATGGAGCGGGATGTGGACCTGGTGTCCGGTGCCGGGATGTCGTCCAGCAGGGGATTCAGGGCAATCTTCGCCTCAAGGGGCGGCTTATGGCGGATTTGGCCCCGTTTGGAAAGGGGTTTGGGTGATATGGGCATCGTGGGGGGTCGATGTGGGGTGGCGTCATCTACCGGTGTGGCAAGGGGGCCGTCAGGGTGTGGTTGCGCACTCGGGCTAGACGCCATGTACCTCACGCACATTGAACACACGCACGGGCTCGAAATGGCCGGCGCGCACATCGCCCAAGGCAATAGCGGTCCCGTTGCAGGTGACCAGGGCCAGCCGGTCGTCCTCATCATCAGGATTGCGCGCAGCGCGCCAGGCTTCGACCACATGGGGCAGCAACATGATGGTGCGGCCCTGACGCAGATCGGCGGCGTCGGACGGGCTGACCGCGAGGTCTGGAATGCCGGTCAGGACTGACTGAAGCGGTTTCAGGGCGGCGAGCAGGTCTGACTTCTCGGTCGTCTCCTGCAGCGCCGAGATGGCGATGGCATCGGCCGCGCCGAACGCGCCGACGCGGGTGCGCCGCAACTGGTCAATATGGCCGTCGCACTCAAGATCGAAGGCGATATCCCGCGCCATGGCGCGGACATAGAAGCCCTTGCCCGAGGTGACGTGGATGACGGTGTGGTCCGCGTCCGGCATGCCGATCACCTTGGCCGTGTGAACCATGACTTCACGCGATTTCAACTCGAAATCCTCGCCTTCGCGGGCAAGATCATAGGCGCGCTTGCCATCGACCTTGATGGCCGAGAATTTCGGGGGCACCTGTTCGATGACGCCGATATAATTCGCAAGCACCGCCTCGACCGCTTCGCGTGTCGGGCGCGTGTCGGACGTGGACGTGACTTCGCCTTCGGCGTCCTGGCTGGCGGTGGAAACACCCCATTGAATGGTGAAGACGTATTCCTTCTCCGAATCCATCGCCCACTGGACAGTCTTGGTCGCTTCGCCGAATGCGATCGGAAGGATGCCATCGGCCAGCGGGTCCAGCGTGCCGCCATGGCCGACCTTTTCGGCATTGTAGAGCCGCTTCAAGATCGCGACCGCCTGGGTCGAGGTCATCTCGACAGGCTTGAACAGGTTCAGCCATCCGCTGACCGGATCACCCTTGCGTTTTCTCTGGCGGGCCAAATGGTGTCTCCTGCAGGCCGGGGCGGTTCGAACGCCGACGGGCCGTCTTCGTACTGGCATGATATAAGGAAGGCGCGGCCTTAAGCTGGCTGGCCGTCTCCGTCAACCGCGCGGCCTGTCAGGAGGCGTTTTCGAGCCGTTCTGCTTCGGCGGCTTCCTCATCGGCATCAAAGAGGAGTTCCGGTTCGTGCTGGGGCTGAGACAGGTCTTCAGGCGCAGGGGAGGGCGCGCGTGCGGATCTGGGCAGCTTGAGGTCGACAATATCGAGATTGAGATCAAACTCGCCGACAGTTTCGGCATCGCCCGTATCCATCTTGTGGCGCACGATATCACGGATTTTCACGAGCACATCGCGATTGTCGTCAACGACCGGAATCTGGCGGCCATCTGAGGTGCCGATGGTCAGGCGGTAATAGGGTTCGCGTTTCTTGATCTTCATGGCGATCATCGCGGCGCGTATGCCAAGGAAGACAGCCAGCAGGATAAGCACGCCGCCGACAAACAGCGCCATGACACTGGACGAGTGACCGGGCATCAGGAACCACCAGGCCAGGCCAGCAAGACCGAAGAACAGGTTGGCGATGCAGAGCGTGGCATGCAGGCTTTGGGATTTGCGGTTACGCGGCATGTCCCACGGCGCAAATTCAATGGATTCAATGGACATTGTGGCGATGCGGCGGATGGCGATCGTATCGTCGCCCATCTGCAGGGATGCGGCCGAGATTTCCCCGTGCCGTGCGCCTTCTGTGTCGAGTGTCTGGCGGTCCATTCGGCCCGTCCCCTTGTCGCGAGCCTTAACGGTCTCAACAGATCGCCGCCAAGTCAAATGACAAAGCGGATAAGGCACCGCAGACGCGAACCCTAGTCCTGCAGGTCGCGTTTCACGCGCGGATCGGCGAGCAGCCGGTCGATATGCGTGGCTTCGTCATAGGATTTGTCGGCAATGAAGCGAAGCTCCGGCGTGAACCGCATATCGATCTCGCGGCTGAGGCGCCCGCGCAGAAAGGGCGCAGCACGAGTGAGGGCGTCTGCCAGTTTCTGGCGGCCTGCGTCCGTATCGTCCCCGAGCGGCGTGACGAAGACGTTGGCGCGGCGCAGGTCCGGCGAGCAGCGCACTTCGCCGACCGTGACGATGATGGAGGCGATATCCGGATCGCGCAAATCCTCCCGCGACAGGATGTCGGCGAGAGCGTGACGGATGATTTCTCCGGCGCGCAGCTGGCGCTGGGAGGGCATTTTGGCGGCGGCGGGTTTACGGGCCATCAGTGAGCAGCCTTTTCCTGTAGGCGTGAAATGAATGCGGCGCGCGCTGACTTGTCCTTGCCGAACCAGGCATCCGGGATAATCAGCGAGTCGGCCCCGTTGACGAGAACGGCCACGTGGCGGCGTCCGGACTGGACCGATGAAATGCACGACCAGTCGATACGGGTCTCTATGCCGCCCCGGCGTACGATGACCTGGTCATCGGCGAGGGTGATATCGGTCGAGAGGGTCATTTCCGTGCCACGTCCGTGCTTGTGTCGATACGACCAGCGAATGAAGATCAGATACCACGCGATGCCAGCAAAGGCAGCGACGAGGGCCGAGATGAACCATTGCCAATAGGGCGACAGGCCGACGAGACGGACAGCCTCGCGCACCATGACAGCCATGCTGGCAGAAATGATCGGCGCGGTGACCCCGGCATAATAGACAGCCGTTGGACCCACTGATCCGCCGCGTGTGAGGCGCGTCAAACGCTTCACATCCTTCTCCCGCAGGAGACCCGAGATGCTCAGCGTCTGGCTCATGGTGCCTGCCTCTAGGCGAGGGTTCTCGCGATTTCCTCGACCTGGAAGCACTCGATCTTGTCGCCGACGCGGATGTCTTCATAGCGTTCGAACGCCATGCCGCATTCCATACCGCCGGACACTTCGTTCACTTCGTCCTTGAAGCGTTTCAGTGTCTTGAGCTTGCCTTCGTGGATCACGACATCGTCGCGCAGGAGGCGGACGCCGCAGCCGCGAAGCACCTTACCTTCGGAGACACGGCAACCGGCAACCTTGCCAGTCTTGGTGATGTTGAACACTTCGAGAATGTCGGCGTAACCGAGGAAGGTTTCGCGCTTCTCTGGTGCGAGCATGCCCGAGAGGGTCGATTTCACGTCGTCAATTAGGTCGTAGATGACCGAATAGTAGCGAATTTCGACGCCTTCTTTTTCCGCCAGGTCACGCGCCTGCTTGTTGGCGCGAACGTTGAACGCAAAGATTGGCGCGTTCGACGAGCGGGCCAGCAGAACATCGCTTTCCGAAATACCGCCGACAGCGCCGTGGATGACGCGGGCACGTACTTCATCGGTCGAAATCTTGTCGAGCGACATGGAGATTGCTTCGACCGAACCCTGTACATCGCCTTTGACAACAATCGGAAGTTCCGACGTTTCAACGGCGCCGTCTTTCAGGCGGCTGAGCAACTGGTCGAGCGAGGCGCGCGCCGCGGCGCCAGCCTTGCCGGAGACCTGACGCTTGGTGCGCAGGCGATAGTCGGTGATTTCACGGGCGCGGGCCTCGGATTCGACAACCACGAGGGGTTCGCCGGGATCAGGCGCGCCATCGAGTCCAAGCACTTCGACCGGAAGGGAAGGGCCTGCGTCCTGAAGCTGTTGGCCGCGTTCATCGGTGATCGCGCGGACCTTGCCCCACTGGGCGCCGGCCACGACGATGTCGCCGCGCTTGAGCGTGCCGCGCTTGATCAGCACGGTGGCAACCGGGCCACGGCCCTTGTCGAGCTGGCTCTCGATGACAACACCGTCCGCAACGCGGTCAGGGTTGGCAGCGAGTTCAAGCAGTTCGGCCTGAAGCGTGATGGCGTCCGTCAAGTCATCGAGACCGATGCCGGATTTGGCCGAGACTTTCACGGCCTGTGTCGCGCCGCCCATGGCTTCAACCTGGATGTCATGCTGGAGCAGGTCTGTGAGAACCTTGTCAGGCGCGGCGTCGTGAAGGTCGATCTTGTTGACCGCCACGATGATCGGCACACCGGCCGCCTTGGCGTGATTGATCGACTCAATTGTCTGCGGCATGACGGAATCATCGGCCGCGACGACGAGGATTGCGATATCCGTGGCGTTGGCGCCACGTGCGCGCATGGCGGTAAAGGCCGAGTGACCCGGCGTGTCGAGGAACGTGATCTTCTGGCCGGATTTCAATTGAACCTGATAGGCGCCGATATGCTGAGTGATGCCGCCGGCTTCGCCAGACACGACGTCGGTCGAGCGCAGGGCATCGAGCAGCGAGGTCTTGCCGTGGTCGACATGGCCCATGATCGTGACGATGGGCGGGCGTGGCTTCATCGTGGCTGGATCGTCAGCTTCGCCCTCGAGGCCGATTTCAACGTCGGATTCTGCGACGCGGCGGACCGTGTGGCCGAATTCCTCGGCGATCAGTTCGGCGGTGTCAGCGTCGACAATATCGTTGCCACGCAGCATTTCACCTTGATTGATCATGAATTTCACGACGTCAGCGACGCGTTCGTTCATCCGGCCTGCAAGATCCTGCAGGGTGATGGTTTCAGGCAGGGTAACCTCGATCGAGACTTTCTCGCGTTGTTCACCCCCGCCGAAGCGGCGTTCGCGTTCGCGTTCGCGGGCACGGCGGACCGATGCCAGCGAGCGCTGGCGGTCTGCATCGTCACCCAAGGCAGACGAGATCGTCAGCTTGCCACGGCGGCGTGCGCCAGAGTCGCGTGTTGTGCGGGCGGCGGCTTCGCGTGAGCGGTCGCCACGGTCATCCTTGCCGGACTTGCCGCGCTTGCTGCGGGTGGCGGATTCTTCAGCGACCGGATCAGGCTGGGCCGCTGCGTTGACGTCCGGCTTGGTGCGGCTGCGCGCGGCGCGGTCAGATTCTGCCGGGGCAGCTGCGGCGGCGGCAGAAGCTGCTGCTTCGGCTGCGCGAGCGGCTTCTTCCTCGGCGCGGCGGCGCGCTTCGGCTTCGTCGCGTTCGCGTGATTCGGTGGCCTTGCGTTCCTGTTCGGACCGCAGGCGGTCCTGCGCGGCAACGACACCCTGATTTTCCTTGGCGCGGTTGGCTTCTTCAGCCTTGCGCTCAAGCAGTACTTTCTGGCGCGCCTTGAGTTCGTCGACCGTGATGCCGAGCTTGCGGGCCGTTGCGATCAGACGCGCTTCGAGCGTGTCGGATGACTTGGCCGGGGCGTCGCCTGACTGTCCAGCTGCGGGGCCTGCGCCGCCAGGGCCAACCGCCCGGCGCTTCTTGGTTTCCACTACAACCTGTTTCGAGCGACCATGGCTAAAGCTCTGCTTCACCGTGCCAGCTGCCTTGCGTGCGACGGTGAGCGGCTTGCGGCCACCCGAATTATTACCTGTATCGTTCGTTTCGCTCATACGTCCTACATATCACAGTTTCAGCCGAAACGCCCATGCGTCCCGGCAAGATTTCAAGTCCGATCCTGATCCTTGAACCAGTTCAATTCGGGGGCTTCGCGAAACCCAGTCAGCCGGCGATAGGCCAGAGTCCATGTCTTCGCAATGGCTCCCTTGCGGACAAGACCGTGTATCACACGGTCGCGACCAAAAGCCATGCCCAATTCAGCAGAGGTAAGAGCCCCTGCGACGTTCACGCTGCTATATAGCGCTTTCGCAAGAAAATACACCTTGTTACGGCCATCTTCTGCACCATCGGATGCCTCAAGCAGTATTCCGTGGGTCTTCTTGCGCAGTGCGTCCTTGACCTGATCATAGCCAAGTGTCACGCCGCCCGCCTTCTTGGCCATGCCGAGCACGCTGAGACAGCGCTGAAGCAACAGGGCCTCGACCTGTTCGACGAGGCCGTCGGGGACTTTGACCTGAAGCTTGAAGCCGCGCGCAAACGCGCCCTTGGACGCGGCCAGCGCGACCGATTCACGATCAGCCTTTACCCAGACGCCGCGGCCCGGAAGCTTGGAATTGATATCAGGCGTCACGACCATGTCAGGG
>TARA_R110000764_G_scaffold68661_6_pt1 | contig 40449 bp, 41 predicted proteins | sample TARA_R110000764 | Tara Oceans TARA_R110000764 (sample SAMEA4398111) | marine metagenome | biome: Polar Biome; feature: [SRF] surface water layer (ENVO:00010504); material: water (ENVO:00002006), including particulate matter (ENVO:01000060) such as... | depth 5 m | reverse complement strand
GCCGAAGCCGAAGGCAAGGCCCTCACCAAGATCGAAGACAAGAAAGTTGTCACCAAGAAGGGCAACGCGCGTGGATCTGACCGCACCGACGACCCTGTGCGCATGTATCTGCGTGAAATGGGCGCCGTGGAGCTGCTCTCGCGTGAAGGCGAGATTGCGATTGCCAAGCGTATTGAAGCGGGTCGCGATGCGATGATCCGCGGCCTTTGCGAAAGCCCGCTGACCTTCGAAGCCATGATGGTGTGGCGCGACGAGCTGATGAACGAGCGCATCCTGTTGCGCGACCTGATCGACCTTGAGGCCACTTACGGCGCGGAAAACCCGCCGCCGGAACCAAAGCCCAAGGAAGAAGAAGACGAAGCCGACGAAGCCAAGTCCGAAGACGGCGAAACATCCGACGATGACGACGAAGACGACGAGGATGATGCTGCGGCAATGTCCATGTCGGCAATGGAAGCCGAACTTCGCGACGGCGTTCTGGCCAAGCTCGACGAGATCGCCGACGGGTTCGGACGCTATCGCAAGCTTCAGGACAAGCTTGTCGGGCGCCGCCTTGAAGGCAAGGACCTGACGCCAAAGGCCCAGGCCGAATATGACGAGCTGTCGAACAATATCGTCGAGAGCCTGAAAACGATCCACATCAACAATGCCCGTATCGAGGCGCTGGTTGAGCAGCTTTACGCGATTAACAAGAAGCTGATGGGCCTTGAAGGCAAGCTGATGCGCATGGCCGATGCCCATGGCGTGCCACGCAAGGAATTCCTCGAGAACTATTTCGGTAACGAGCTTGAGCCTGAATGGGGCGAGCGCGTCCGGGCCCTGTCGGCGAAGTGGAAACGCTTCATCGACGGCAAGACCGAAGAAATCGAAGACGTGCGCAACGAGATTTCGGAAATCGCGCAGGAAATCGGTATCCCGATCGATGATTACCGCGTGCTGGTCCAGACCGTCCAGAAAGGTGAGCGCGAAGCGCGTATTGCCAAGAAGGAAATGGTTGAGGCCAACCTCCGCCTCGTGATCTCGATTGCCAAGAAATACACCAATCGCGGCCTGCAATTCCTGGATCTCATCCAGGAAGGCAATATCGGCTTGATGAAAGCCGTCGACAAATTCGAATACCGTCGTGGCTACAAATTCTCGACTTATGCCACATGGTGGATCCGCCAGGCGATCACCCGGTCGATTGCAGACCAGGCCCGCACGATCCGTATCCCGGTGCACATGATCGAGACGATCAACAAGATCATCCGCACCCAGCGCCAGATGCTGCACGAGATTGGCCGCGAGCCGACCCCGGAAGAACTGGCTGAAAAGCTGGGCCTGCCACTGGAGAAGATCCGCAAGGTCCTGAAAATCGCGAAAGAGCCGATCTCGCTGGAAACACCGATTGGGGACGACGAGGATTCAAACCTCGGCGACTTCATCGAGGACAAGATGGCGCTTCTGCCCGTCGACGCCGCGATCCAGTCGAACCTGCGCGAAACCACGACCCGCGTGCTCGCCTCGCTCACGCCGCGTGAAGAACGTGTGCTGCGCATGCGCTTCGGCATCGGCATGAATACTGATCACACGCTGGAAGAAGTTGGCCAGCAGTTCAGTGTGACGCGTGAACGTATCCGCCAGATCGAAGCGAAGGCGCTGCGCAAGCTCAAGCACCCAAGTCGCAGCCGCAAACTGCGCAGCTTCCTGGATACGTAGCGCAAATGCGTGTGGAGCAGCCACGCGGTACGCGCGGCAGCCTGAAGTGGATACAAATGGCAGTAGGGTAGGGCGGTCAAACGCTCTGCCCTTCTTCTTTTCCGCCTGTGCGTTGGGTCTCTCCACTTGCGGAAGATAACTATGCTGAATACCGCGACGCAGCCTTCCTTGATCGCCTGGGATTGCAGACGCTCGCGCCCGACTTGCAAGTCTTCTGGCCCGCGCGCGGCCCACAATGGGATGCGCTAGGCGTGTTCGACGATGGCGTCGTACTGGTGGAAGCGAAGGCCCATATCCGGGAATTCTTCTCTCCGGCCACAACTGCCGACGGGCGATCCCTTGAACAAATCAGGGCGGCGTTTGCACTGACGCAGGCGTCACTGGATGTTTCAGAGAAGGCCGCTTGGGAGACAATCTTCTACCAATATGCCAACCGGATAGCCCATCTGGATTTTCTGCGCCGGAACAAAGTCAACGCCCATCTCATCTTCGTGGACTTCCTCGGAGACCGGGACATGAAGCGTCCTGCTTCGTCCGAAATATGGGAGGCAGCGTTCCAGACAGGCGGATTTTGCGATGTGCCTGCCGAAGCGCCACAAGTTGAGCCCCTACATCCATCATGTTTATCCGGATATCTCGGAAATCGACGCTAACTAGGCTTCCCTTATGTCCCGTTCAGCGGAGGCGCGTTTGGCCCTTTCGCCTGCGCGATGGCGGTTCGCGGCGCAGGTGCCCTGGTGCTTGTGCGGTTTGCACAGCAGGCAGCCTGACCGGGTTGATTTCGGTCCCTTGCGTTTGTGGTGGGCCATGGCCGTCATCCTTTGAAGGACAGGCTCATATCTCGAAATGTTGCCGAAACAATGGCAAGCGTCAGTGAGCCATGTCGTTCCAGCGATCCATGCCTTCGCAGATGCCGTCCTGTTGCAGGGCGGCCTGTGCGGCGGAATTGAACTGGTCGCTGGCAGAAGCGGCCCATACGGCGGCGGCCGCATCGAAGCTGGTGAAGCCGATCTCTGACATGCCGCGTTCAATGCGGCTGCAGATGAGGCGAGCCGTGTCGGCATCGCCGGAATCATTCAGGCTGGCGATCCGGTCGGCCAGGTCAAGGCGCGAGAAGATATAGTCATAGACTGTCAGGTCCTCGCCCACTTCAAAGGCGAGGATGTCGCCCGATGGCACGCCGGTATAGTCCGGCTCCTGTCCGTCAAAGTCCGACGTTTGTGCCGTGAAGATGGACGGGATGGGCTGGTCCAGATACACCGCCCACTGACCGATTGCGCCCTTGTTCTTGGTTTGCTTGATATTGCCGGCTTCCGGCAGTTCGGCAGAGACGACGAGGATCGGTGTGTCGCTCCACGACTTGACCGAAAACGCACTGGTCGACTGTTCCGTAATCGACTGCCCGAACAGCGTAGTCGATGACGTGTTGAGGAAGTTTGATGCCTCGAGCATGAGCGGCTGGTTGAAATAGGTCACCAGCGTTGATGTCGGTGCAATCAGGTTGGCGGCTGTGGTCAGCGCGCCCATGACATTGGCCCCGGCCGATCCCTGGCGTTCGTCAGACAGCTGCATCCGGAAGCGCCCTTCAATCGTCGTGTTCGGTCCGACCTTGAAATAGGGCGTTGCATAAAGGGCAATGCTCTCATTCGTGGTCCAGGCTTCCCCTTCGCGGCTGTCAGACGAGAACGTGGCCGAGAACAGCGCCTTGGTGGCCTTGATGTCCGGCTTGGTGACATCGAATTCCGCAATGAGTGTGCGCGTAACATTGCGCGATCCCATCATGCGCGACAGCCAGTTGCGGCTTTCCTTGTTATAATTGCGCGTGTCGACGGGCTCCTTGCGTGTGCCGGACGATACACCTTCGATGTCATAGGCGTCGGGCTTCAGCGTCACGATCTGGATGCGTGTATAGCGGTCCTGCAACATCAGTCCGTATTCGGAATAGAGAGCGTTTTCGTCAATCGCCACATCAATGAACGGCAGGTAGTCCTTGGCTGGCTTGGCATGGCTTACGGCCCGTCCGGTGGAACGGCGCGGTGTGGGCGCAGGTGCGCCAGCCTCGGTTGGCGGCAGGTTTTCAAAGTCGAAATCACCATCGCCAGGAAGGCCGCGCACCGGCCCGTTGCTGCCCACCAACGGCGGTGGTGGAGGAGGTGGAGGAGGGGGCGGCGGCGCGGGAGCTGGCGGCGGCGGAACTTCGGTCTGCGAGGCTGATCCACCCGGCTCAATCTGTTTCGACGCGCATCCCACAAGCGCGAGTGAAAGTGCCAGCAGGCTGATCTGTCCATACTTCATGACCGTATCCCCTCGGTGTTCGTTTCTTGGTTAACAAAATGTAACAGGGCGCGCAGGACAAGGCGAGTGTTTTGACGAGTATTCACGCTGGAAGTGTATTCCGATCGAATACTCAATTGAATATTTCGAGATCGGACAAAGACAACCTTTACCGCGCTTATGCTGCAATGCAATAAGACCTTGCCGAAGGGGCGGCATATCCCCATATACTCATTGTGAGCATAATTGCCACGCTTTCTAATCGCCGGGAGGGCACTTACTTGCTGCTCAATATGCTGAAAGCCAAGCTTCACTCTGCAACCGTCACCCAGTGTGACCTGCACTATGAAGGCTCTGTCTCGATTGACCAGAACCTGCTCGATGCGTCCGGTATCCTGCCGCATGAGCGCGTCGATATCTGGAATGTCACCAATGGTGCCCGCATCCAGACCTATGCGCTGGAAGCGCCCCGCGGCTCGCGCACAATTGGTGTCAACGGCGCTGCGGCGCGTCACTTCGCCGTCGGCGACAAAGTCATCATTGCCGCCTTTGCGAGCGTCGAGGCCGAAAAGGCCCGCCAGCACGCCCCGACTGTCGTCCTGATGGACGATGCCAACGCGATTAAACTGCCCGCCTAGAACCCTGCCGGTGTCGGAAGGCTCTGGCTCGACAGGCAGATCACCTTGAAGCGTTCGCCCATGCCCTTGGGGTCGATCAGGCGCTGGGCGGCGTTGAAGATGGCGTCGGCATCCTCCTCATTCGCCTTGACCAACTGGTTCAGCCGCGCCTGTGCGCCAAGACCCAGCAGGAACATGCCCTGAGGTGTCGGTCCGTGAACGGCAAGTCCCAGGCCGGTCGCCAGCCGCTTCAGCCGTCCGAAATCCACATCGACTGTCAGGTCCGTTTCGCCCGGCGCATGCAGCGGTGAAACCTGCTCGCCCGTCCTGAATGCGCGCAGGGAGTCGCCCGGCGCGGCATCAGACGGGCCATAGTCAATGAACAGCGCATGGAAAGGTGTGCCCTTGCCGGCGCGCGTTGCCAGTTCCGCGATCAGGATATCAAGGCCGGTCTGAACCTCGACACAGGCCGCCATGGTGGCTGTGCCCTCGGGCGCCGTGCGTCCGTCAGCGGCGAGGCCGAAGGCCAGCGCGCCATCGGCATCAAGGCCCACGACGCATTCGCGCCATTCCTCGCCATCGCGGCGGAACTGGCGCGCGGGCAGGCAGTCGAGATACTCGTTCGCCAGAATGATTGTCGGCAGGTCCGGCAATTCGGACAATTGCTCGGCAAATTGTGGTTCGTAGATCGCAAGGCGCTCAAGCTGGACATCGCGCAAGGCGGGGCTCGTCTCGATCAGCACCAGTTGCATGGCGTCGGCGAATGGCTTGCCGCCTGCCACAAAGGCCATGCGCAGCGCGTCCTGCATCAGCACGCCGCGGCCCGGTCCGATCTCGACGAGGCAGAACGTGTCCGGCTCGCCCATGGCGCGCCATTCGTGCACCGCCCACAGGCCCAGCAATTCGCCGAACACCTGGCTGGTTTCCGGTGCCGTGATGAAGTCTGTGCCAAGGCCGGGACGGGTGGCGTAATAGCCATCCTGCCGGTCGTGCAGGGCCAGCTGCATATAGGTGGAAACCGGGATCGGGCCGCCGGTTTCGATCAGGCGGATGAGGCGTTCTTTCAGGGTCATGTCAGTCTAGTCAGGTTTGTGAAGCGGCTTCGGCTTGAGGGCATTCCACACCAGGCACGCGCCGCCGAGCCACATCGGCGCCGACAGGATCATGCCCATGGTCAGTCCGAAGGGCAGGTTGCTGGCAAATGAGTCCGGCAGGCGGAAATTCTCGACGATCGAACGGCCTGCGCCATACATCAGCAGGAACAGGCCCGCGATCAGGCCATGCTTCTTCAGCGCGTCGAACTTCCAGATCAGGATCGACAGCACGACCAGCGGCAACAGGCCCTCCAGCACGGCTTCATACAATTGGCTCGGATGGCGTGCGAACTCCTGATTCGTATAGACCCACTGCTTCTCGACCCAATTATAGGCCGGCGGGGTGGACCCCGGCACGTACCCTTCCGGGAAAACCATGCCCAGCGCGCTGTCCGTCTTGCGGCCATAAAGCTCTGCATTGATGAAATTGGCGAGGCGTCCGAACATGATGCCAATCGGCGCCACGACGCCTGCAATATCGCCCAGCGGCAGCAGGTCCAGCTTGCGCCGCCGCGCGATCATCAGGATGGCCAGCGTCACGCCGATCAGGCCGCCATGGAATGACATGCCACCATCCCATATTTTCAGTATGCTCAGCGGGTTCGCCGCGATCACGTCCTGCTGGTAAGGCACCATGTAGAACAGGACATAGCCGAACCGCCCGCCAAGGATGATGCCCAGGATGATCCAGAACATGATGTCGTCCAGGTCGTCCCTGGTCGCCGGGGCCTTGCCGCCAAACTTGTCCGGCCGCTTGATCAGCGCATTCGCGTACTGCCACGCCAGCATGATGCCCGCGATATAGGCCAGCGCATACCAGCGCAGGTGGAAGGTTCCGAGCCCGATAAAGCCGAAATCGATCGAGACAAGCGCCGGGCTCATTTCAGGAAATTGCAAGCCGCCCGCCGCCATGGGCAGGGCGATCAGGCTGAGGAGGTCTGTCATGCGGCGTCTTTTCCCTGTCTGGAAGGCGTCCTATCTGTTAGGCAGCGGCCAATTCTGGCCCAGCCGCCCCCGCGCGAAGGAGTAGCCTCATGGCGAACACAAATCCACTGCTCGATGACATTGCCGGTTTGATGACTGGCGCAATGGGCGCAGCACGCGCCGCTGGCGAAGAGGCGAAAACCGCCGCCCAGTCGCGCGTACGCGCCCTGATTGCCGATATGGACCTTGCCGGCCGTGATGAAGTCGAGGCGCTCAAGGCCCTCGCTACAGCCGCACTGGAGCGCGTCGAGGCTCTCGAAGCGCGCATCGAAAAACTGGAAGCCGCAGCCAGGCCAAAAAAGGCAAAAGCTGAGGAATAAGCAATAAAGTCTGCAGAACCGGGTGGACGTGCGTCCGCTCGCTTGCTTAGTGGCCCTTGGCCTCATCGTGCGAATCCTGCACCGTGCACGAGCGACCGAAAGGGGAACCGTATGAGCCTTGATCTCTCCCGCGCTGAGATCGATCTGCCTGATCCGCTTGAGCGGGTCGAAGAAGCCCTTGAAACGGCTGGATGGCAGTACGACCGCGATGAGGACGGCACGATCCAGGCCGTTGCGGAAACCAAGTGGGGCGACATGGGCGCCCTGTTTGCTTACCGTCCCGATCCGTCCGCCATCCATTATTCCATGACGCTCGATGTGAAGCCGGTGCCGGCGCGCCGCGCGGCGATTGCTGAACTCATCATGATGGCGAACGAGCGTCTCTGGCTTGGCCACTTCGACTATTGGGCCGATGAAGGCGTCATCATCTTCCGCTACACTTTCTCGATGCTCGACCGTGATGAAGTCTCGCCCGGCGAAGCGCGCGCTGCGATTGCGGCCTCGATCAGCGCGGCAGACCGGTTCGTGCCGGCCTTCAATTTCCTTATCTGGGCTGGCAAATCACCGCGCGAATCCATTGAAGCGGTGATGTTTGAAACACACGGCGAAGCCTGACACCCCCTCTACGGAGAATATGGAATGCCTGCACCGACCATTGCCCTGATCGGCGCCGGACGCATGGGCGCTGCCCTCGTGCGCGGATGGCTCGCCGCCCAAACCAGGTCACCCATCATCATCGTCACGCCGCGGCCTTCCGATGAAGTGTCCGGCTGGGCCGCAGACGGCAAGGTTACGCTCAACCCGCCGCCTGCGCCGGCGGACATCGTCGTCCTGTCCGTGAAACCGCAGGTGTTTGCGGCTACCACAGAGGATACATCCCCCTTTATCGGACCAGACACGCTCGTCGTCTCCGTCATGGCCGGGGTCCTGCTCAAGCAAATGGCAGCGACATTCGAGTCAAAACGTGTGGTGCGGGCCATGCCAAACACGCCGGGTGCCATCGGGCAGGGCGTGACAGTCATCACCACGCCGCCGGGCGCCGATCCTGCTGATATTGATCTGGCGACCGAGCTGCTTCTGCCATTGGGTGTCGTGGAAGGCCCGATCGACGAGAAACTCATCTCGGCGGCTGCGGGCGTCTCAGGTTGCGGCCCGGCCTATGTTTTCCTGCTGGCCGAAGTCATGGCGATGGCGGGCGAGGCCGAAGGCCTGCCAGCAGACCTGTCCGCCCGGCTGGCCCGGCGCACGGTCGAAGGCGCAGCTGCCCTTATGGCATCCTCCGACGAAGCCCCGGACGCCCTGCGTAAAGCGGTCACTTCACCCAACGGAGTCACCCAGGCAGCCCTTGACATCCTCATGGATGAAGGTGGGATGCCGGTCCTGATGAGAAAGGCCCTGCGCGCCGCTGCCAACCGCGAACGGGACCTCTCTCGGCAAAAGGACTGACATAGGAGAGGTCATGGCGCGTACGACCAGTATCATCGAGCAAGGACTGCTCGCCGCGCTCGAACTCGCAGCAACCCGGCCCTGGTCCGAACTCACCCTTGGAGAGATCGCCGCGAAGGCCGGGCTCACCCTGAATGATTTCCACGGCGTCGCAACGCGCGAGTCGTTGGCCGATGCGGTCGATGCGCACTTTGACCGGGCGATGTCAGCTGAAGCCGTCTCTACTGACGACCTGCCACGCGAGCGCCTGTTCGAAGTCTTAATGCTTCGCTTCGAAGCGATGGAAGACTATCGCGACGGCCTGAAGTCTCTGCTGCGCTATCGTGAAACCCAGCCATCAATCCTGTTGCGCCTGCCTGCGGCCCGCGCCGCGTCGGCTCGCTGGGCGCTCGCCTCTGCGGGTCTGGACGATGACAGCGGTGCGCCGCTCAGCCTGAAAGTGCTGGCCATCGCCTTTGTAATCGCCCGCACCGAACGCGCCTGGCGCAAGGAAACCAGCGGTGACTTCGCACTGACCATGGCCGCGCTCGACAAGGCGCTGCGTGCGGCAGAGGAGCGCCGGAGCTGGATCTCTCGCTTCACGAGCAAGTCCGCCGCAAAGGAACAAGAACCAGAACAAGAAAATGGTGCACCGGAAAACGGTGCCGCAAGGGAGTAGTCTACATGACCCGTCCAGGACTCGACGGTAACCCGCTGGAACTCACACCAGCGTGGTTCAATGACCTGTTCGAAACCATCGGCATTGATGCCGAGGTGCGTGGCCTGACGGCCAAGGCGATTGGCACAGGCCAGATTGGTGAGAATGTCCGCTTCGTGTTCGACTATGCCCGTCAGGTCGACGATGCGCCGAACACGCTTGTCGGCAAGTTTCCGTCAGCCAGCGAGGCCAGTCTCGCGACCGCTGCGATGCTCGGCCACTACAAGCGTGAAGTCATGTTCTACCGCACCTTCCCGAAAGTGGCGGGCAAGATTACGCCGGGCGCTTATTATACGGACTATGACGAGGCGACAAACCGGTTCGCGCTGATCATGGAAGACATGGCGCCGTCAGAACAGGGCGACCAGCTCAAGGGCTGCTCGGTTGCCGAGGCTGAACTCGCGCTTGCGTCAGCTGCCCAGCTTCACGCCGCCTATTGGGAAGACGCGAGCCTTGACCAGTATGACTGGCTTCAAGGTTCTGAAACATCGCCGCCGCCGATTTTGACTCCCGAGCAGGTGTCCGGGCTGTGGGCCGGATTCAAGGAGCGCTATGCGGCGCAGCTGACCGCAGACGTGATCGAAGTGGGTGATGCCTATGCCGAGGCGCTGCCGCGTTGGGGCGAGACGAGCCCCGGCCCGTTCGCGTTAACGCACAATGATTTCCGTCTCGACAACATGCTGTTCGGCAAACCCGGTGCGCCAAAGCCGATCGCGCTGGTTGACTGGCAGACTGCCGCCAAGGGGGCTCCTGCCAACGATGTGGCCTATTTCATCGGTGCGGGCCTGACGCGTGAAGATCGCCCCAAACATGAACAGGCATTGCTGCGCTACTATCATGCCCGCCTCACCGAGGCCGGCATCTCAAGCTACAGCTTTGAAGACCTGTACGCGCATTACCGCTGGTTTTCCTTCTACGGCATGTCTGTCGCCTTCGGCGCAGCCATGTTGGTCAAGCAGACGGAGCGCGGTGACGAGATGTTCCTCACCATGCTTCGCAGGCATGCCGCACAGGCGCGCGACAATGATGCGCTGGTCCTTCTCCCCTGAACTTTTTTTAATGTAATCTGCAGCAAATCCAGTGGAATTGGCGATCTGTCCCGGTGCGGGACAGGTTTCCAAAGATCGTCCTAACGCGTGGGGCGAAACTCACACGTCCGCTTACGCCTGAGCTTAAAACCACTCGTGTACACCTGTTTCCTGAGGGCTCGAAGAAGTTGGGTCATGACATTACCGAAACGAATGGTGTGTGAATATGGATACGCAGAACGCAAATCTGACGAGCGTTAAAGGCCCTGACGGGCAGACGCTCACCCTGGCAGACCTGCCATCGCCCGGCATTTCGCGCTGGGTGACCCGTCGCAAGGCGGAAGTCGTGGCAGCCGTTTCCGGTGGCCTGCTGTCTCGCAAGGCAGCATGTGACCGCTACAATCTGACAGACGAAGAATATGAAGGGTGGGAAAAGCTCTATTCCCGCCACGGTGTGAAGGGCTTGCGCACAACGCGGCTCCAGAAATACCGTCGCTAGACACGCGACACCCTGATTACCGAAAGCCTTCCCGTTAAACACAAATTTACGGGCGGGCGGCTATCACCAAGACTGGACTCCGGTTAGCCGGAGAAATCAGGAGTGGTTGATGCTAGGCAAATCCGGCAATCTCAATCCCGGCGCGGGGCCCTCACCAAGGGTGCTCGCGCTGGCGGCGTTTGTGATCGCCCTCGGCCTGCTGGCATGGCGCGGCAGCGCGTTGCTCACCACCGATAATCCACTTTCCGCGACTGCGACCCCGCTTGAGGCGTCGCTAATGAACATCATCGAACCCGTCGCCGGGTCCGGCAATGCCCGCATCAGCGTCAATACATCGTCGGATGGTGCACGCACCGTCCTCGTTCTGCTCGACGCCGCCGCCAGCGCCCAGGCGTCGACCGTCGAAAGTCTCGTCACCGCCGCGGCCCGCCTCGATGTGCTGAACGGTGATCTCCTCGTGATGCAACAGGCCACGTTCGCCAAAGGGGCACCCGGGCGTCCCGATACGGCAGCCTATGGCGAACTTGCTTTCCTTGCGCTGCTGGCCGGTCTGGTCGGCTGGTTCGCTTTTGTGCCCCGCGACGACATGGTGTTCGAAACCGTAGCAGAGGCACCATTGCGCCCTCTCGCACCCACCCCCGAGCGCACTCTTGCCCCCACGCCTGTCCGCACCGTCCGCGCATCGCCCGCCACCGGTGACGCCGCCGAACTGGCCCGCAAGGATCCCGCCCGCGCGGCCGAAATCCTGCGCGGCTGGATGAACAACCGGACGGATGCCGCATGAGCGCGCTGGCCCTTCTTCCCGCAGGACCTGCAGCCGTTTCGGACGGTCTCGCCCGCTCGGCCCGCCTCATGCGCTCCCTCGGCCCTGAAGCGGCCGGCATCTGGGCTGAACTCGACCCGCAGGAAGCCCGCGCCCTGACTCAGGCCATGGACGCCCTCGACGACAATATGGACGGTGAATCCGAAGCCACCCGCAGCTTCGTTGATGCACATCGCCGCCTGAAACCTGCAGCCGCCACAACAGGGTCTGTCTGGTCGCGCTTGTCGGCTATCGACACCGGAACGCTTGCGACCCTCATTGCCGGCGAGCACCCCCAGACCATCGCCTTCATCCTGTCGCGACTCAGCGGGGAAGCCTCTGCGCGGCTCCTGCGCACCCTCAAGCCCCGCACCGCAATCGACGCGATGCACCGCCTCCTGCATATCGAACAGGTCCACCCTGCCGCCTGCGCCAGCCTCGAAGCCGAGATTGCTTCGCGTCTCGACGGTCTCCTCGGCAGCGGCAGCAAGGGTGGCCACGAGCGCGTGGCCCGAATCTTCGACAGTCTCGACAGCGATTCGGAGAAGACATTTCTGGCGGCTCTCGAAAATGCTGAACCGGGCGCGGGCGAAAAGGTCCGCTCACTGATGTTCACATTCGACGATCTTGCCCGCCTTGATGCGGCTGGCCTGCAGACATTGCTGTCAGCGGGTGCACGCGCCACGCTGGTTACCGCCCTCAAAGGCGCGCGCGAGCAAACCGCGTCCGCCTTCTATGGCAACATGACCCGCCGTGCGGGCGAGCTGTTGCGCGAAGAGATTGCCGCTACGGGTGCGGTGCGCCGCAGCGATGTCGAGGCCGCCCGTCACGAACTGGTCGCGCTGGCCCGCAAGTTGATCGAAAAGGGCGATATTCGGCCCGGCGGCACGGTTGTGGACGAGGATCTGGTCGAATGAGCCAGCGGGCCGTCAAATCCGTACAGCCTTTCGAATTCCGCAGCGATTTCACGCTCGCCCCCGCGCCTGAACAGCCTGCGGCCCCCACCGAAGGGCAGTTGACGCTGACCGGCCCCGAACTCGCACGGCTCCTGTCTGACGCACGTTCCGAAGGTCTCGCTGAAGCGGCACGGCTCGAATCAATCCAGAGTGATGAGCGCCTGCAGGCCGTTACACGCAAGCTGAATGATGCCCTGGCAGACCTTGTCGCCCTAGCGAAACATCTGGAAGCCGGCGCCTATGAAGGCCTCGATATCGCTGCGTCGCTCGACCTCATAAACGCGACCGCCCAGCGCATCATCGACGGGCAGGGTGACCTGTTTGCCACGTGTTAAGGATTTGACACGCACACTCGCAACACTCTACGCCTGCGCCAGAACACAGGATTGATCGCCCATGCAACCCGCCAACCCCGCCCTGCAGAAATCACTGATGGATGTGCCCGTGCGCGTCGACATTGTGCTGGGCGAAGTACGCATGCCGATCGAAGACCTGATGGCCCTGTCGCCGGGCGAGGTCGTTGCGCTCGAGCGGCGCACCAATGAAACAATCGATATTTACGTTTCGGATCGGCTGATGGCGCGCGGACGCCTTGTCATCGCCGATGGCCAGCTGGGCGTGACACTGTCCGAAATCGTTGATGAACGGGCGGCTGCCTAGGCTTTTCAAGCAAATTCAAGGCCTTTGAATGCGCCTGTCCGGCGTGCGCAGCGCGTTCATGAAATGGCGGTCACATTAGGCAAATACTAACGCAAAAAAGGAAGTTGTTAACCTTTTCGAGTGTTAACTGAACTTCGAAATGAACCGACTTGTCACGTGGTGAGGGCTGCGCGGGAAGGTCCAGATGTTTACGAGGATGCCGCCCATATGCGCATGAAGATGTTTGCAGCCGAGTCCTTCGAGGCCGCCAAGGCGATGATATTCGCCGAAATGGGCTCAGACGCTGTAATCCTTTCAGAACGCGAGATTGACGGTGGTGTCGAAGTGCGCGCCGCGACCGACAAGATGGGCGGCGGCATGGTGCCGAACGAGCCCCTGTTCCTGCGCGAAGCGCGCGGCAACAATCATGGCCGCGGCGGCGAGAACCCTCTTTTCAGCCGCGTGCGTGATGCGCTGCTCTGGCATGGCGCCCCCCAGCGATTCGCTGATCGTGTGGCCGCCGAGAGTGCCGGGCGTTCCGGCGTCCAGTTCACCGATCCTGAAGACGCGATTGCCGAGGGCATTTCGCGCCTTGTGGCATGCGACCCGATCCTGCCGCGTCTTGACCGCGATATCATTCTGGTCGGCCCACCCGGACATGGCCGCACGGCCACAACGGCAAAGCTGACCCGCCGCGCCGCAGTCGCCCGCGCCGAAATCATGCCGATCGCTGCGGATCTCGACGGAACGGCTGGCGGAGCACAGCTCGCGGCCTATCTCGAACTCGAGCAGGACCAGATCCGTATTGCCGACACGCCTGACAGCCTGTTCGACACCTTACGCACGATGCGCGACGCAAACCGTCGCTGCGTCATAGACCTGCCAGCGATCAATCCGTTTGACGACGATGACATGGCCAGCCTTCAGGACCTTATCGCGGCCATTCGTGCAGAGCCTGTGCTCGTCATGTCTGCCGAGGGTCATCCAGAGGACCAGGCCGAAGCCGCGAAATCCTTCGCGCGGGCCGGCGTCAAGCGCGCTGTCCTGACCAAGCTTGATGTTGTTCGGCGCCGCGGCGGGGCAATCGCTGCGCTCTCGTCTGCTGGCATCGCTTTCTCGCATCTGGCCGTAACGCCCTTCATCGGCGGCGGTCTGGTTCCGGCGGCGCCATCGCGCCTGGCCGCATTGTTAATGGAAGACGCCCCCGGCGATGTCATCGCCATGAAAGGAGCTGCGTAGCCCTATGAGTTTCATGCTTCGAAAATCCCAGGACCGACCGCAGGCGCGCCCAACGCCGCGTGTGGCCCCCGCTTCGATCATCGCTGTTGCCAGCGGCAAGGGCGGTGTCGGCAAGACATTCATGGCGATCACTCTCGCCAGCGCCTTTGCGCAGGCTGGTAAGCGCACATTGCTGGTTGATGGCGACCTTGGCCTCGCCAACGTTGATGTCCAGCTCGGCATTGCCCCGGAAACTGATCTCGCGGCGGTTATCGCTGGTTGGGTCGAACTCGATGATGCTGTAACGCCCGTTGACGGCGGCGCAGCAGGCGGCGGCTTTGACGTGCTGCCGGGCCGATCCGGTTCTGGCGCGCTTGCGGAACTGCCACCGGAAGAAGTCGCGCGCCTTGCCGCCGGCCTGTCCGCGCTGGCCCTGCAATACGATCAGGTCGTGCTCGACCTTGGCGCCGGTATCGAGGCCAACTGCATGCGTCTGGCGCGTGCGGCCGACAAGGCGCTGATGGTCATCACTGACGAACCCACCTCGATGACCGACGCCTATGCGTTCATCAAGGTGTTGCGCGGTTACGCACCTAACGTTGAACCCGTGATTTGTATCAACCAGGCGGATACGCGCGCTGCAGGCCAGCGTACGTATGAGGCTATTGCCCGCGCCTGCCAGACCTTCCTCGGATTCCGTCCACAACTTGCAGGCATCGTGATGCGCGATCCGAAGGTTAGGGATGCTATTCGTTGCCAGAAGACGCTGATCTCTACTGACCAGCAAGCACAGCCGATCCAGGATGCGATCGCCATCTCCCAGATGCTGATTGGTTCTGCCTCCGGGGCAGAACTTGACTATTAATCAGTGTGAAGAAAGTGGAATTATTTGAGCTCGAACCTACCGGCTGTTAACCTTCGTTAAAGAAACGGCCTGTAGGATTCACAAGGTTACATAAAGCGACTAGGTTGGTCGTAAGAATGATTCGGGAGACGAGCTATGCGCGTCCTATTAATTGAAGACGATAGCGCAGTAGCGCGGTCCATCGAACTGATGCTGAAAGCTGCTGGCTTCAACATCTATACAACCGATCTCGGAGAAGAAGGTGTCGATCTCGGCAAGGTCTACGAATACGACATGATCGTGCTCGACCTGTCGCTGCCTGACATCTCCGGTTATGAAGTTCTCAAGCAGCTGCGCATGGGCCGCGTGAACACGCCTGTGATGATCCTGTCGGGTAACCCTGACATCGAAGCCAAGGTCAAAACACTGGGCTACGGCGCTGATGACTATCTCACCAAGCCATTCAACAAGGACGAACTGATTGCCCGCATCACGGCCATCGTTCGTCGTTCCAAGGGTCACGCTGAAAGCGTTATCCGCACCGGCGAAATCCTGGTCAACCTGGATGCCAAGACGGTCGAAGTGGACGAAGAGCGCGTTCATCTGACCGGCAAGGAATACCAGATGTTCGAGTTGCTCTCCCTGCGCAAGGGTACGACGCTCACCAAGGAAATGTTCCTCAACCACCTCTATGGCGGCATGGACGAGCCTGAACTGAAAATCATCGACGTGTTCATCTGCAAACTTCGCAAGAAGCTGCTGCAGGCGACCGGCGGCCAGCACTATATCGAAACCGTTTGGGGCCGTGGCTATGTGCTGCGCGATCCGCGCCCGAGTTCGAAAACCAATGAGATCGAAGAAGCCGCCTAAGGCTCTTCGATTGACTGAATTCTTGAAAACCCGGCCTCAAGGCCGGGTTTTTTTGTGCCCATTGGCGGGGAATGCTACCCAAGGCATGAAAAGACTGCAAAACGCAGGTGCAGGCGTCATATGTGTCCCCATATGCATCTGTCACCGTTGCCTGATCCTGGTATTGGCAATGCGTGAGCATTTGACGGACCCGGTAGCGATATGACGATCATCAAGCCTGCAATTCTCTTCCTTGCCGCGCTCGCGCTCAGCGGCTGCGTTACGCTGGTTCGCGGGGAAGCGCCCGTCCTGGACCTTTCCCAACGCGCCTATATTGCCGGGTTTGCGCCTGACGTACGCATGTCCGGCTCTGACAATGTGGAATTCCTCTCGCGCACGGCGCGCACGCTTGAGCGCCTCGAGGCCCGCTCCGGAGATGACGCTATCGACATTCTCGCACTGTCTGGCGGCGGCGCTGGTGGCGCATTCGGGGCCGGGGCAATTGTCGGCCTGACCTATTCGGGAAAGCGGCCCGAATTTGAAATCGTGACGGGTGTGAGCACAGGCGCCCTGATCGCGCCTTTCGCCTTTCTCGGGCCGGAATGGGATGACGAGCTGACAGACGCCTATACGGGCGGAATGAGCGCCGGCATCATCGGCCGGCCGGGTATCGGCACCATGTTCCGCGCCGGTGTATTTGACGATACGTCGCTGCGCCAGCTGATTGATCATTTCGTCACCCGCGAACTTGTCGATGCTGTCGCCAGGGAGGCGACCGAGGGGCGCATGCTGCTTGTCGCAACAACCAATCTGGACAGTGAAGAGACGGTGATCTGGGACCTCGGCGCCATCGCCCGTCGCGGCGGCGAACCTGCGCGGAAACTGTTTGTGAATGTGCTCGTCGCATCGTCCAGCGTGCCGGGCGTTTTCCCGCCGGTCATGTTCGATGTCGATGCGGCCAGCGGAAGCTATCAGGAAATGCACGTCGACGGCGGCACGACAGTTCCTTTCTTCATTGCGCCCCATGCGGCTTTCGTGACCGATGAGAAACTGGATGCCCTCAAGGATGTGAACATCTATGTCATCATCAACGGCCAGCTCGGAACCCTGCCGCGGGCAACACCTGTCAGCACGGTGCCGATCACGATGCGGGGCTTTTCTGTCGTGCTGATGCACATGGCCCGTACAGAGCTGGCCCTGACCGCGTCCTTCGCGTCGCAGCACGGCATGACACTCAAATTCGCGAGTATTCCTGTGGCGATGAGTTTTGCCGGTTCGCTCGATTTCGAAACGGCAAACATGCGCAACCTGTTCAATTTTGCCCGCACCTGCGCCGCGAACGATTTCCTATGGCTCGACATAAAGGACGCGCTGACACAGGTTCAGCTCACCGGAACGGATAGTCCCGAAATAGAGTGCAGCCAAAGCGGCTCACTGCCAGACGCGGAATCGCAGATCACGCCGGAATAGGTATCAGACGACGCGCACGCCAGCCGCGCCAGCCTCCATGCGTCCGACAATCGTTGCACCGGCATGACCATGCTTCGCGAACACGGCCAGCACCCGGTCAGACGCCTCCGGGGCGCACGATACGAGCAGGCCGCCGCTGGTCTGTGGATCGCACAGGATGTCGAGATCGGCGTCGGATAGCTCGCGGTCCAGTGTTACGGCCGCGTTCACCGAATCCCAGTTCCGGCCCGACGCGCCAGTTTTCACCCCCGCATCAGCCAGGCGCCTTGCCCCCGCGAAGACTGGTACCGACCCCGCATCAACCACACCCGTTACCCCCGCGCCCCGGCACATTTCCGACAAGTGTCCCAACAGCCCGAACCCCGTCACATCTGTCGCTGCATGCACGCCGTCCATGCCCGCCAGATCGGTGCCCGGCGTATTGAGGCGCGTCGTTGAGGCGATCATCTCGGCATAGTCGGAATCCTCAATAATTCCGCGCTTCAGGGCGGCGCTATAGATGCCGACACCCAGCGGTTTGCCAAGGATCAGCACGTCTCCAGCCTTGGCGCCGGAGTTCAGCAGCATCTTTTCAGGATGAACCAGTCCCAGCGCGACAAGGCCATAAATCGGTTCGGCTGCGTCAATCGAATGCCCGCCGGCAATCGGTGCACCTGCAGTATCCGCTACAGATTTTCCACCTGCGAGAATCGCTCGGATGGTCGTATTGGAAATCTTGCCAATCGGCATGCCCACAATTGCCAGGCAGAAAATCGGCTTCGCGCCCATCGCGAAAACGTCCGACAGGGCATTGGTCGCCGCGATCCGGCCAAACGTGTGCGGGTCATCAACGATCGGCGTGAAAAAGTCTGTCGTGGCGACCAGCGCCGTTGTCTCGTTCACCCGGTAGACCGCCGCGTCATCGCTCGTCGCCGCATCAACGATCAGGTCCGAATTCCCAATCGCTAGAGGCATCTCGCTCAGAATGTCCGCCAGTACGTTTGGTGCGAGCTTGCAGCCACACCCGCCACCATGGGCGAGGGAAGTGAGGATTGGCTCTGTCACGGTGTCGGGCATCGGCATGGTCCTTGTTTGCCACATGGGCTTACCGCGTGGGCCTCTGGCGAGGCAATGAAAACCTGCTAAGCGTTGACGCAATGCCTTACCTTGAAACCGTCACAGACCTCGGCCCTGAAAGCCTGTCGCGCTTCGATGCCATTATCGACGTGCGCTCGCCCGCCGAGTTCGCTGACGATCATATGCCCGGGGCAATCAACCTGCCTGTCCTGAGCAATGCCGAGCGCGCCGAGGTCGGCACGATCTACAAACAGGAGAGCCCGTTTCGTGCCAGCCGTATCGGCGGGGCCATTGTGGCACGCAACATCGCCAGCCATCTGGAAACGGCGTTTGCCGACATGCCGCGTGGCTGGCGGCCGCTTGTCTATTGCTGGCGCGGGGGCATGCGGTCCAACGCGATGGCGACGATCCTGTCATCCGTCGGCTGGCCGGTTGGCCTCGTCAAAGGCGGGTACAAGACATGGCGCCGTGAGGTGGTTGAGGGGCTGGACCGCAACACGTCATCCTTGCCTGTCGTCCTGATCGACGGCCCGACGGGAAGTGGCAAAACAGCCATTCTTCTGGCCTTGAAAGAGCAAGGCGGACAGGTGATTGATCTTGAAGGGCTGGCCAATCACCGGGGGTCAGCCTTCGGTGGCTTCGACGAACTGCCACAACCCCCCCAACGCCTGTTTGAAACCCATATATGGGATCAGCTCAGGCAGTTTGATCTGTCACGTCCGATCTTTGTTGAGGCCGAGTCTGCGCGGGTTGGTGTCCGGCGTGTTCCCCGGCGCCTGTGGCAGGAGATGCTGACTGCAAAGCGTATCGAAATTCAGGCCCCGGCAGCGGTGCGCAGTGCATTCCTCGTGGCGGCCTATGGCGATGCTGTGAGCGACAGGGACAGCGTGGCCCGTGCGCTCGCCTTGCTGAAGCCCTTTCACGCCAAGGAGACCCTCGCTGAGTGGCAGGGGCTGGCCGATGCCGGTGAACACCGCAAATTGGCGGAAGCCTTGATGCTGGAACACTATGACCCGCTCTACGCACGTAGCCGGAAGCGTCGCGACGATAAGCCGGTTCAGAACATCGAGTTGTCAGACTTGTCAGCAGACGACATCGCGGCAGCGGCGAAGGCCATACTCGCGCGAAGCTAGCCGCGTGCCGCTTCGGTGCCCATCCGGGCAAGTTCGTCGGCCCGTTCATTGCCGGGGTCGCCAGCATGACCCTTGACCCATTTCCACGTGATGTCGTGACGTTGGCACGCCTCATCCAGGGCTTGCCAGAGATCCTGGTTCTTCACGGGTTTCTTTGCAGCCGTTTTCCAGCCATTGCGCTTCCAGCCCGTGATCCACTTGGTCAGGCCATCCTTCACATAGGTGGAGTCGACATGCAGCGTGATTTTTGACGGTTGCTTTATGGCGTTGAGTGCTTCGATCGCGGCCATCATTTCCATGCGGTTATTGGTTGTCTGCTTGTCGCCGCCGAACAATTCCTTGCGCTTGTCACCCGCGATGAGCAACGCGCCCCATCCGCCGGGACCGGGATTGCCGCTGCAGGCACCATCCGTCCAGATTTCAATCAATTCAGCCATGGCATTCAGGTGATGGGCTTTGCCGACTCCGTCAAGGCAGTTCAGAATACGCTGACATCGACATCGCGCAGCTGTTCTGCAGGCCGGACAATCGCATAGAACAGCAACCCGCATCCGACACCCGCGATTGCGCCGACGCTGCTGCCTGATACCAGCGCGCCCAGGCCCGTCGGCAGGCTCTCAAACAGGCCAAAAGTCATCGTCGTGCCGCCGACCAGAATAGCGCCCCAGATCGCAGCCCAGCGAATATAGGGCGTGCGTGCCGCGATGCCGCGGTGAGGCATACGTCCAATCGACAGGCCGAGCGCAATCCATGCTGCCGGCACGGTGATCAGGAAAAGAAAGAAATTCATGGCAGCCAGCTGGAGGCCTGTCATGAAGCCGCTTTGAAGACTGGAATCAAATGGCTGCACGCGGCCCAATCCCAGCCCGCTGAAAAGGCCATGGGCCAGACCGAGCGAGATTCCGCCGATGAGCGATACGCCGAGACATGCCGTCATGGAGCTAAGGAACAGGGCCAGTTTAACGCGCCTGATGTGGCGTCGACGTACCGGATCTGCGTAGGCGGGAGCAGTTGTGCTGCCGGTCGGGTCTGGCTCAACGGTCATATCGGCCTCGTTGCCTTACTCAGCCGCCATATCCGGCAGCGCTGGTTACCTTCCGATGAAACGCCAGCCGTCCGGCATATTCGAGGGGATTCTTAGGTCTTACGAGGGCGCCAGCGGGCGTATCCGACCAGTCGACCAGACGTGTCAGGAAAAAACGGAGTGCTGCGCCGCGCGCCAGAACCGGCAAGGCATCGCGTTCGGCATCTTCCAGCGGGCGGACGCTTTCATAGCCGGCAATGAGAGCTGCGCCCTTGGAGAAATTGAACTGGATCCCTGAGGCTTGCCCTGCTGCGCCGTCTTCGAAAGCCCAGGCGTTCAGGCAAACTGCGAGGTCATATGCGAGCGCATCGGTGCACGCGAAATAGAAATCGATCGCGCCCGAAAATGTGTCGCCAAGGAAAAATGCGTTGTCCGGAAACAGGTCAGCATGGATGTTGCCGCGTGGAAGCGGCAACGCGTCGGGGTTCGCCGATGCGACGGCGGCTAAATCCTCCTCGACCAGCTGGCCGAGGCCTTCCAGAAGTGCCTCAGCGCTGGCTTCGCGTCCTGCCCAGAGACGGGGCCAGGATGATGGCCCAAGCGCATTTTCGCGTATCATGTCGAAATCAGCGAGGGCGACATGCATGCGCGCGAGGCCTTCACCCAAGGCACGGCACTGCGAAACATTCGGGCGTCGGGGTGAGAGGCCTTCCAGGAATGACACGATGACTGCATGGCGCCCTTCAAGCATGCGCAGCGCCTTGCCATCTCTGCCCATGATCGGTTCGGGACAGGGATAGTCTTTGGCCGACAGATGCTGTTTCAGCGCGATGAAATAGGGAAGATCATCGGCGTTAACGCGTTTCTCGAACAGGGTGAGAATGTAGCGCCCGGTCGTCGTCTCAAGATAATAGTTCGAGTTCTCAACGCCCTCGGCAATGCCCTTGAAGGACAAGGGATTGCCGAGGTCATATTCCGCGAGAAAGGCAGCAAGTGCCTCGTCAGAAACCTGAGTATAAACAGCCATTCGGCCGGATTAGCTGGGCTTTGCGAGCATGTCACGCAACAACGTCTTGCCCGCCAGCAGGTAGTGAAGCGCTGCCCATGCGTATCCACAGCTGAAGATCAGGATGGACCATTGCAGGCCCTTGGCATTTGCGTTGGTGCAAGCCGCCAGTTCTTCAGCATTCAGTTCCGCAACAGCCTTGCACGCGTCCAGCGTCAAACCGAGATCTGCACCTGACAGTACAATGGTCTTCAGGAATGAGGACAGTATGCCAATGACGGGTGGCCCGAGGCCATAGCCGAGCAGGTTCACGACAAACAGTGTAATTGCTACCGCTGTCGCACGCATGCGGCTGTCGACGACACCTCCCGCAACAGCATACATCGGGCCGAGGTAGAAGTAGTGGATCATCGCGGCAACCATCAGCGGTGGCATGGCGATCCATAGATTATCAACCGAATAGCCGATCAGATAGAACGGCACCGAAAGCAGCATTCCCAGCGCCGGAATCCACGACAGGGCTGTCGGGTGTCGCTTGGCGACCTTGTCCGCCAGGAAGCCGGACGTGAACACGCCGATCGCGGCCATCAGCCCGAGGATGATGCCGAACAGCAGGGCGGCCTGTTGGATGGTCAGCCCATGCGTGCGGATCAGGAAGGATGTGGTGAACTGACCAACACCATACCCGACGAATGAGGCGATCGTCGCGCCAACAGTGATGTGCCAGTAAGTCGGCTTGCTCAGCAGAACCTTGAAAGCCTCACCGAAGCCGGCCTTTGCCATGCCTTGAAGGGCAATTGGATCAGAATGCCCGCGCGCGGGTTCCTTGACGGTCATCTTGACAATGAGTGAGACCAGAAGGCCCGGCAGTCCGACCATGACAAAGGCGATGCGCCAGCCTTCGATCTGGCTCCAGTCCACGGCGTTGACGGCAAAGGTCCATCCCCACGAGCGGAACAGCGCCTCGGCATTGTCGCCGGTAATGTTGCCCGCGATGAAGCCGCCGAAAATGGCAGCGAACATGCCGCCGAGTGGTACGCCGAGGGCGTAGATCGAGACAGCCGTCGAGCGATTGCGGGGATCATAATAATCGGCGATCAGCGAGTTGGCTGGAGGTGTACAACCAGCCTCGCCGATGCTGACACCGACGCGGAACAGGAACAACATCAGGAATGATGTGGCAAAGCCACAAAGCGCCGTCATCAGGCTCCACAGGAACACGGCGCCAGCGATAATCCAGACGCGATTGTGCCGCTCTGAGAAGCGCGCAATCGGGATGCCGAGAAACGTGTAGAGAACTGCGAAGGCCGGGCCGCCCAAGAGGCCCATCTGCCAGTCTTCAAGACCGAACGAGGCCTTGATCGGCTCTGTCAGGATATTGATGATCGTGCGGTCGATGAAGTTGAAAATATAAACGACTAGCAGGGCGCCAAGAACAAAAGAGCGATAGCCCTTCGTACCGTAGCCCGAGTTAGGCGCTGCGAGGGTTGATGCGGGAGGCGAATGGCTCATTCAGGGTCACTCTCTATGCGATTTGGTGAGATAGCCGGAGGCCGTCAGGTGGGGAATTAATCGGGGTTGTAACGGTCGCGGAGGTAGGTCCGGCTCGCCATGTAATAGCAGGCCGCCGCAGCGACGAACACGAGGACAGTCGCCGCCATGGACTGACGCAGGCCATCACCATAGGCCTTGCACAGCGCAGGGCCGGCCTCGCCAAGTTCGAGCAATTGCGCGCCACACAGCTTCGGATCGAAGGATGCGGCAAGATCGGCATAATCTGACAGGCCGATTTCGCGGGCCATGAAGAAGTCGCTCATGGCGCCGACAAAAAGAGGGCCTATGCCGTTGCCGATCAAGCTGATGATCAGCAGCAGGACCGCGATGGTCGTTGCGCGCGAACGCGGGCTGACGATGCCCGTGCCGACGGAGTATTGCGCGCCGAGATACGCATAATGGCCGACAGCGGCGATCGCCCAAAGCACAAAGACCGTTGTCAGTGACGAGCTGAAGAAGGCCAAAATGTAGGCAGGCACTGCCAATAGCAGTCCTACCGCCGGAAGCCAGGCCACAACAGCCGGAAACCGGCCAGACAGTTTCTCTGACATGAATCCGCCGATGAATGTGCCAAAAGCTGCGAAAGCAGCGAGTGGCGCGCCGTACATGATGGCAGCTTCGCGCACGTCAATGCCATGCACTCGCTGGAGGAAGGGTGCCTGGAAGCTTATCAGGCCGTACCCGACGAATGCGACCAGTGCAGCACCCATTGCGAGCCACCAGAAAGTTGGCTTCACCCCGAATTCCCTGAAGGCCTCGGAGAAGGGGGATTTGCGTGTCGGATCGGCGTCTGGCGGATCAGAATACCCGCGCGGGGGCTCCTTGATCGTGAGCCAAAGGATTGCCGCGATCAGGACTCCGGGCGCACCTATAACCACGAAGGCTATCCGCCAGCCTTCGACTGTGGACCAGTCCATTCCCGAGAACATGAAGCCGAGACCAATCGAATTGATCCATGCGCCGAAATCGGCACCCTGGATCGACGCGATCGTGCCGCCGAACAGCTGGGCCAGGACACCGCCAATCGTGACGCCCATAGAATAGATTCCAATGGCATTCGCACGGCTTTTTTGCGGGTAATAGTCGGTAATGATCGAATTGGCCGGGGGGGTACAGCCCGCTTCGCCAATCGCGACGCCCACGCGGAAAATCAGGAGCCAGATAAAGGCGGTCGCCATGCCGCACAGCGCCGTCATGATCGACCAGAGAATCACGCAGACCGCGATCACCATGACCCGGTTGCTGCGGTCAGCCCACATGGCAATGGGAATGCCCATCAGGGCATAGAACAGGGCGAAAGGCGGCCCGGAGAGCAGGCCCCATTGGGTATCGGTCAAGCTGAAAGAGTTGATGATAGGTTGGGCAACAACGGAGATCAGCGTTCTGTCGATGAAGTTCAACGTGTAGATCAGCATCAATGCGATCAGCACGTAAGAACGGTAGCCTTTGGTGCCAAAGCCCGTGATCTGTCCGTTCGGAACGGTAGTACCCGCACTTGTGTCCGTCATGCGCTGTCAGCCTCCCTGAAATCCTCGCACTCTGACGGCGCGTTTTGATTTCAGCACGGTAGCGGCCCGTCGGTCATCCGCAAGTCTTATCGCAACGTAACCATCAGATCAGGCCCGATGTCCGGAAGCTCGTGACCCCGCCCGTTCCCGCGATCAGGTGATCGTGAACCGTGATGTCAAAGGGGTCGAGCACATTGATTATTTCGCGAGTCATATCGATATCTGCCCGCGACGGCGTCGTGCCACCCGAAGGATGGTTGTGAACCAAAATCAGGCTAGAGGCCTGCAACTCAAGCGCCCGCCTCGCGATTTCTCTCGGATAGACTGGGGCATGGTCGACCGTTCCATGACCCATCACCTCATCAGCGATGAGCTGGTTCTTGCGATCAAGGAACAAGACACGAAATTGCTCGCGTTTCTCGTGCTGCAACTCGATGCGGACATAGTCGATCAGCGCAGACCAGGACGAAATGGCGGGCCGTTGGCGAATTTCCTCCCGCGTGACACGAGACTGAAGTTCGGCAATCGCCTTCAAATAGGCCGCGACCGTTTCGCCGATACCTTCGATTTTGACTAGTTCAGCTCCGGGCGCAGCGAGAATTCCGGAAAGGCTGCCGAATCGAGCCATCAATGCCTTGGCGATCGGCTTCACATCACGGCGGGGAATGAAGGCCATCAGCATGACCTCCAGAACCTCGTAATCTTCGAGTGCGTTCGCCCCGCGTGTCAGCAACTTGCCGCTCAGCCGATTGCGATGGAGAAGATGCCTTCAGAAGCCGCGCCGTTTTATGCGCCGCCTCCTGCCCCGCTCACGCCGGAACAGGAATAGGGATCAGACGTCCACATTGTAGGGCTGGTGCCAGCCTTTCGGGGAGGAGGTAAATACCTCAAACCCGGTTTCAGTCACGCCGATGGAATGCTCGAACTGGGCTGACAGCTGGCGGTCGCGCGTCACAGCTGTCCATCCATCCGGCAGGATCGCGGCGTCCTTGCGGCCAAGGTTCAACATCGGCTCGATGGTGAAAAACATGCCAGGCTTCAGTTCGGGGCCGGTGCCATAGTCGGACGAATGCACGACATTGGGTTCGTCATGAAACAGGCGACCCAGGCCATGCCCGCAGAAGTCCTCAACCACAGACATGCGATTGAGGCGGGCAATCTCGGAAATAGCGCCGCCGATGTCGCCGAAACGGGCGCCGGGCTTGACGGCATTGATGCCGGCCATCATCGCTTCATAGGTCACATCCATGAGGCGCTCGGCTTTGCGCTTTACTTCGCCGACGCCGTACATGCGAGAATGGTCACCGTGCCAGCCATCAAGGATGCAGGTCACATCGATATTGGCAATGTCGCCTTCCTTCAGCGGCTTCGCTCCGGGGATGCCATGGCAGATCACATGGTTCACCGAAATGCACGAAGCGTGGCGATATCCGCGGTAACCAATGGTCGCTGATTGCGCACCATGATCCAGCACGAACTCGCGCACCAGGTCATCAAGATGTTTCGTGGTGACGCCCGGCTTCACTTCGCCGACCAGCATGTCGAGGCATTCCGCAACGATACGTCCCGCCTTGCGCATGCCTTCAAACCCTTCAGCATCGTGGATGCGGATTTCGCCGGTACGCATAGGGAGGAGGGCTGTCGTGTCGTTCATGGATCGTGCTTTCAGATATCTGATCCCTTATGTGGCAGATCGCGACCGAAATTTCCACCTTTCATGGCGGTTTCACGCTTATCTGCAACACATCGCCCGTGCTCTTCCCCGACGTTCAGCTTGCAGGCGGGCCTGATCTCACTAACCATGCGCGCAAAACCTGCTTGGGAGGAAATTGCATGTCATTCGGAAAACGGATTGTATCGGCGACGGTCAGCTTAAGCTTTGCGGGCATCCTCGGGCTTGCCGCCTGTGCCACGGCGCCAGTGTCCGAACCGGTCAGCGACCTATCCGCAACGGAGCCAGGTGGTTTCACGACCGACGGAATTGCGGCGCTGGAAGCGGCCATGGCGAATGAAGTTGCGCTTGGGCATGTCAAAGGCATTGCCACTCGACTCGTGCAGCATGGCGAAGTGATCAGCGACATGCAGGCCGGAGTGCGCCGCGACGCAGACAGCGCCCCCATCACCGAAGACACGATTTATCGAATCTACTCCATGTCCAAGCCGATTACCGGCGTGGCAATGATGATGCTCTACGAAGAAGGTGCCTTCACGCTGGACGACCCGGTGACGAAGTTCGTGCCTGAATTCGCAAACCTGAAGGTCATGACCGGTGTCGATGACGCGGGTGCACCTATCCTGACCGACCCGGACCATATTCCAACCATGCGGGAAGTGATGAGCCACACGGCCGGATTTGCCTATGGCCTGTTTGGAGACGATCCGGCGAACGGCATGTTCCGCGATCAGCAGATCATGCAGTCACCCGATCTCGACTCGTTCATCGACAAGGTGGCGGATGTGCCGCTGCTGTTCCAGCCGGGTACGAAATGGTCCTACAGCGCATCGGTCGATGTGCAGGGTTATGTCATCCAGAAAATCTCGGGAGTGACTCTCGGCGAATTCCTGGACACCCGCCTGTTTATGCCGCTCGGCATGACGGATACGGGCTTCTACGTTCCGGCTGAAGATCTTGACCGATTCAGCGATGCCTTCGGCTATGCCCCCGACAAACCGGAACTTGGTCTGGTGAAATATGACACGCCAACGGTCCAGTTCCGCAAGGAAACAATTGCAATGGAATCCGGTGGTGGTGGTCTCGTTGGCACAATGGATGACTACACCCGGTTCTGCCAAATGCTGCTGAACGGTGGAGAGCTGGACGGCGTGCGCATTCTCAAGCCAGAGACAGTGGAACTGATGCGCACCAATATGTTGCCAGACGGCGCCAAGCTGTTTTCCGACGGTGCCCAGCAAAACCTCAAGACCGATGGCCTCGGGTTCGGGCTGAATGTGGGCCTGGTCCTGGACCCTGAATCGTCTGAAATGGCGCAAGCGGCAGGTTCCTATTTCTGGGGCGGGGCAGCAGGCACGTGGTTCTGGATTGATCCTGCAAACGACCTCTTCTTCATCGGCATGATCCAGCGTTTTTCCTGGAACGGGCCGGAGGTGGATTTCCGCCGGCATTCAGCGAGTCTCGTTTATGACGCGCTTGCGGAATAGGCGGCTCTGCGCGATTGAAGTGAGATGACCCAGCCTTCGCCTACTGCTGCCGTGCTGCTTATCGGCGATGAACTCCTGTCGGGTCGTACCCGGGATATCAATCTGCAACAGATTGCGGGGTATCTCGCGCCGCTCGGGATTCAGGTGCATGAGTCCCGTACGGTTTCCGACGTGCAGGCGAGCATCGTGAAAGCGGTCAATGATCTGCGCGCCGAATATACGTATGTCTTCACGACCGGCGGCATTGGCCCAACGCACGATGACATCACGGCCGACGCGATTGCAGCGGCTTTCGGCGTTGGCATCGGCGAGCACCCGGACGTCATCGCCATGCTGTCTGAGCGGTACGCCGAGATGAAAACCGAGTTCACGCCCGCACGTCGTCGCATGGCGCGCGTCCCCCATGGTGCGAGCCTTATCGCCAACCCTGTTTCGGGTGCACCGGGCTTCCAGATGGAGAATGTATTCACCTTGGCCGGCGTGCCGCAGGTGGCGCGCGCCATGCTGGAAGATATCGGGCCGCGCCTTCGCACAGGCGCGGTGGTTCACAAGGTCACCATTCGCGGACTCGGCTTGCGTGAAGGTGATATCGCAGAACCTCTGGGCGCGCTCGCCGTGGAAATGCCTGACGTGGCGTTTGGCTCCTATCCCTGGTTTCGTTCAGTTGGCGACAATGGCGTCCACCTCGTCGCCAGTACGATCCATGAAAATCTGATAGAACCGGTCACAACGCGGCTCGAGGGCATCATCGCGGCCACGGGGGTGACACCAGAAAGAATCGTGGAGGGTGGGACGTGATCGCGTTTCTCAAAAGAACACCTGTGATTTGGGCACTGTTTGTTGCCCAGTTGCTGATCGGCTTGGGCTTTGGCCTTTTCAGCGGCGCGGTGGGCGGCACGCTTCTCGACACAATCACGCAGGGCGACCAGGCCAGATCGCTGGTCGCAAGCCTGACAGAGGCGCAACGGTCTGCCCATTTCTGGGTAACGGTGTTGCTCGATACGGCCTACCCGCTTGCATATGGTGGCTTCTTCGCCGCGATGGCGTTGCGATTTTTCGGCAAGTTTGGAAGATTGGCGGCCCTTCCTGCGCTTGCCACGATCATTGTCGATTTGACTGAGAACACGGTGCAGGCGCTCGCCCTGTCGGGCGCAGCCGATGTGCTCGACGCGAAAGACTGGCTGACGCCGCTGAAGTTCGGTCTGTTTTTCTTCGCTGCTGCCATCGCCCTCGTGGCGCTGATTATTGCGGTGGTGAACCTATTCCGAAAGCGACAAGCCTGACGGGCTGTCGCAACACATAATTTCGATCATTGGAAGGAACCCGGCATGGCCGAGAACATCATCACAGTTGAGCGCGACGAGGCGGTCGCCATTGTCACTCTCAATCGTCCAGACGCACTCAATGCCCTGAGCCGGGCTCTGCGCGCAGAGATTTCACGCGTATTCACTGAACTGGCAGGCGACAAGGATATCCGGGCCGTAGTGCTGACCGGCGCAGGCCGGGCATTTACGGCCGGGGTCGATCTCAAGGAGGCCGGCGAAACGGGTTTTGCGCTGGGTGCCGATGGCGGCGACATCGACATCGCGAAAGCAATTGGTGCCTACCCGTGGCCGGTGATCGGCGCGATCAATGGCTTTGCCATTACGGGTGGTTTCGAACTTGCACTGATGTGTGATGTCCTGCTGGCTTCAGAAAATGCAAAGTTCGCTGACACGCATGCCCGCGTCGGCATCATGCCAGGCTGGGGACTGTCGCAGAAATTGTCTCGCCTCATCGGTATCAGCCGCGCCAAGGAACTCTCGTTCAGCGGCAATTTCCTCGACGCAGAAACAGCCGAGCACTGGGGTCTAGTGAACCGCGTCTACAAGGCTGAGGAGTTGGTCCCGGCGGCGCGCAAGCTGGCACACGAGATAACGAGCTGCGATCCGGTCCTGCTGCGGGGTTACAAGAAGATGATCGATGATGGCTTTGCCATGCCCTTCGGCGAAGCGCTGAAGGAAGAGATTCGCCGGTCCGCTGCGCATGCGGCCAGCGTGACCGCTGAAAGCGTGGAAGCAGCCCGCAAGAAAGTGACCGAGCGCGGTCGCGGCCTCAACTAAATCAAAAGGACGGTCCCATGAGAGATGTTGTAATCTGCGAACCCATACGCACGGCTGTCGGTGGCTTTGGCGGTGGTTTCAAGACCGTGCACGCCCACGAGATGGCCAGCCATGTCATCCGTGAGCTGATGGCGCGAACAAAGCTGGCGCCAGCAGCGGTTGAGGATTGTGTCTTCGCGCAGTGCTATCCAACCATGGAAGCCCCCGCCTTCGGGCGCATGGTGGCCCTGGATGCTGGCTTGACGACGTCCACTGGCGGTTACCAGATCGACCGGCGTTGTGGGTCGGGTCTGCAGGCCGTGATCAACGGGATCATGCAGGTCGCCACGGGCGCCAATGACCTCGTCATCGCGGGCGGCGCCGAAAGCATGTCCAACGCACCCTTCTTCTCCATCGATATGCGCTGGAATATCAAGGGCGAAGGCTTGATGCTGCATGACGGTCTGTCGCGTGGGCGCTACACAGCCGGCGGTAAGTTCCATCCGGTGCCGGGCGGCATGATCGAGACGGCTGAAAACCTGCGCCGTGATTACGAGATCAGCCGCGAGTCTCAGGACGAATTTGCATGGAATTCCCATCAGAAGGCAGCGGCGGCGCAAAAGGCCGGAAAATTTGCGGCCGAGATCACACCGTATACCATCAAGGGCCGGAAGGGCGACACGGTCATCTCTGAAGACGAACACATTCGTGCCGACTCGACGCTTGAGAAACTCTCCTCATTGCGGGCGATCCGCGGCAAGGCCGATCCGGACGCGACGGTGACGGCGGGCAATGCGTCGGGCCAGAATGATGGTGCCGCAGCCTGCATTATCTGTACGCGTGAAGCGGCCGACAAGTATGGCCTGAAGCCGTTGGGACGGCTGGTGTCATGGTCGGTCGCGGGGGTCGGGCCTGAGGTGATGGGCATTGGGCCAGTCGCATCGAGCCAGAAGGCGATGAAGCGGGCCGGACTTGAGATCAAGGACCTGGACCTGATCGAACTGAACGAAGCGTTTGCCTCACAGGTTCTCGCCTGCACCAAGGCGCTCGGTATGAATGACGACGACATGGACCGGCTCAACGTCAACGGCTCCGGTATTTCACTCGGTCACCCTGTGGGTGCGACCGGCGTGCGGATCCTGACTACGATGCTGCGCGAGATGGAGCGCCGCGAAGCGCGCTATGGTCTGGAGACCATGTGTATCGGTGGTGGCCAAGGGCTTGCTGCGGTGTTCGAGCGGGTCAGCTAATCAGCGCCGGCCGCAGAAAAAGGAAACCCGGGGCTGTTGCCCCGGGCCTTCCCGATTGGGTTTCGAAAATCAGAGGGACCTCTTGGAGAAGTACCAGTCCGTGTACTCGAAGCCTTCGCCTTTGCGTGCGTTGGCCGCATCAGTGGTTTGCGGCGGCGGGACAATCACCGCTTCGCCGGGCTGCCAGTTTTCCGGGGTGGCAACCTTGTTCGCGTCTGATGTCTGCAGCGCCTGGATCAGGCGGAGGAACTCGCCAATGGAGCGCCCGTTCGACATCGGATAATAGACCATGGCACGCAGGATGCCTTCAGGATCGATGATGAACGTGGCCCGCACAGCGGATGTATCGTCGGCACCGGGCATGATCATGCCATAGGCATTGGCGACTTTCATCGAGAGATCCTCAATGATGGGGAATTTCACGTCGACACCGAAATTCTCCTTGATCGAACGCACCCAGGCGATGTGCGCGTATTTGCTGTCGATGGAGAGGCCCAGCAGGTCTGTATTGAGTGCAGCAAACTTGTCGTGTGCCTTTGCGAACGCCATGAATTCGGTGGTGCAGACCGGGGTAAAGTCAGCCGGGTGCGAGAAAAGGACCAGCCACTTGCCTTTGTAGTCTGACAGCTTGCGCTGTCCGTGCGTCGTCACCGCGTCAAAGGCGGGGGCCGGTTCATTGAGGCGCGGCATGGAATGTTGCGTGTAAGTGATTTGGGATTCTTCGGTCATCATGTTCTCCTGTTGGTGGGACCGAACGGAAGTGTTGCGGCTATATTTTAGATATTGCGCATATATTGAAATAAGAAGCGCGCAAATTGCCTCACGAGCCGCTTGATACGACCTATAGAGTGTCTCTATAGAGTGTCTCTATGGAGGGTTTGTCGCCTGTCGGCTTGCAAAGTCTGGCGGTCGCGAATAGTCACGAATGCCAGTGCGGGCGTGGCGAAATTGGTAAACGCAGCAGACTTAAAATCTGTCGGCCGCAAGGCCTTGCCGGTTCAAGCCCGGCCGTCCGCACCACGCTCCACCAGACCGCGAAAAATGTAGCGCAAAAGCCACACTTTCTGAGAAGTCCGTCGGTCTTGGTCTGATACTTGCTGATATCCGGAAGCCGGCCTCATGCAGCTTCCGAATGGCACCTATATAATTCCGGAGGGAACAAAACGGGGCGGTCAAACATATCTACAGGGCAGATCAGAAAAGTCTGACTTGAAGGACAGAGCATAATGTTACGCACGCTAATCGTTTCCACCAGTTTAGCCGTCATGGCACTTTCGGCACAGGCCAGCCCCGAGGCTGAAGCGCTGATCGCTGGAACCGCCAATCAGATTTCCGTGTCCCAGACAGGCGTAACGCCGCTGACTGAGGCCATTGATGTTCAGGCCATTGCCCGCTTCACGCTGGGCAAGCACTCCCGGCGTCTGAGTGAGGATGAACAGACCCGCTTCACGGCAGCTTTTGAGAAATTTCTGGTCGGTACGTTCGAAGATCAGAAAAACAAGATGAAGAACGCCAAAGTCGAAGTGATCGGCTCTGTTGACCGGACCGAGACAGATTCGGTCGTTGAAACGCGCGTTACCCAGAAGGGCGAAGACCCGATGACGGTGCGCTGGCGTGTGATGGAACGCGGTGGCGCCTGGCGTGTCGTGGATGTCGAGGTTCTTGGCCTATGGCTCGCAATTGAGCAACGCGCACAAATTGCGGCCATTCTCGACAAGCCCCGCGCAACGATTGATGACGCGATTGCAGCGCTGGCCTCCTGATTTCGGCCCAAGGTCTTCAAGTAAGGGATATTGAAAGGGCGTCAGACGAGCTGGCGCCCTCTAGCAGGTTGTGATGGTGCTTTGATTAGGGCAGTTTCCCGCTTCAACAGTATCACAGGACCCATTCGACAATGCCATTGCACTTCAAGAGCCAGCTCCAGGATCTGGATGGAATATACGCCGCGTTGTTTTCAGCTGCTGAAGTCATCTACGCCGAACTCAAAAAAGGCGCCGGATTGAAGTTTGCGACGTCCAGCAATGAGTCCGGCGACGACCAGATCGAGCTGGATGTCATTGCTGACGAGGCCTTTTTCGACGCGTTGAAAAGCGATGGCAATGTGCGGTATGTGGTGTCGGAAGAGCGCCCCGGCCTGAACAAGATTTCCGATGGACGCTACAGCGTTGCGCTTGATCCCCTGGACGGTTCCAAGTCTGCCCTCGTGGGCATTCCCTCCGGCGCAATTTTCGGTGTTTTCCAGAATGCGGAAGTCGCAAAGGATTTCCACGGAAAGAACATTGTCAGCGGCGGCTTCTTTGTCTTCGGCATGAACCTCGAAGCCTATTTCGCAGACGGCGACAAGGTCTATAAAGGCATCTTCAAGCAGGAGACGTCCCAATGGGAAGTGTTGCCGATTACCGGCGGCCTGCCGTCCGCCGACGTCCTGGCTATCAATGGCCAGAACCAGATGGTGTGGGATAAGTGGCTTCAGGCGCACTATGCCGACCTGCTCGATACCCATAACGGCACCGTTACCCCACACAACATGCGCTGGTATGCCTCCATGGTCTCCGACATGAAGCGCATGGTGCTGCAGGGCGGACTGTTTGTGTATCCGCGCGCCAACACCAAGGGCTATGAAGACGGCAAGCTTCGCCTTGTCTACGAAGCCATCCCGATGTCATTCCTGATCGCCACCATGGGCGGCGCATCGACCGATGGCGACCGGTCACTGCTAGACGTGCCGGTGGAGACCTTGCACCAGAAAACGCCCGTTTTCATTGGTGAGAAAAGCAAGATTGAGCGGGTCGAAGCCGCGAAAAGAACGCACAGCTAAAGCGTTAGTCCGACGGGCGCTGTTAAACGGTCAGCCAGGCGGGTCGCACATAGGCTTCACCCAAGTCATGGGCGACCGCTTCGTGCGCGATCTTTCCGCCGTCAACAGTCAGTCCGTTGGCAAGGTGCGGATTCGTATTGATCGCTTCACGCGCGCCCTTGTTCGCAATCTGCATCACAAAGGGCAGGGTGGCGTTATTCAGTGCGTAGGTGGACGTGCGCGGTACGGCGCCCGGCATGTTGGCGACGCAGTAATGCAGGATGCCATCAACGTCATAGATCGGGTCTTCGTGAGTCGTTGCGTGGCTGGTTTCGAAACAGCCGCCTTGATCAATGGCGATATCGACGAGCACAGCGCCGGGCTTCATCGTTGAAAGTTGCGCGCGCGAAACAAGTTTGGGTGCCGACGCACCGGGTATCAGCACAGCGCCGATCACGAGGTCTGCGTCCTTGACCGCCTCAGCGAGGCTGTGCGCGGTGGAATACATGGTCTTCACAGAGCCGCGGAACTGTTCGTCCAGTTCAGCGAGGCGATTGTTATCGCGATCGAAAATGGTGACATCGGCGCGCATGCCAACCGCGATTTCGGCTGCATGGGTGCCGGAGACACCGCCGCCGATGATGACGACTTTCGAGGGCATGACGCCCGGCACTCCGCCGAGCAGGATGCCGCGCCCACGTGTGGTGCGCATCAGGGCCCAGGCGGCGACTTGCATCGACATGCGACCGGCAACCTGGCTCATGGGCCGCAACAGCGGCAGGCCGCCCTCATCGTCCGTGACGGTTTCATAAGCGATGGCAAGGCAGCCAGACTTCATCAGGCCGCCAGCCTGTACCGGGTCCGGGGCCAAGTGGAGGTAGGTGAAGAGGGTATGATCGGATGTGAGGCGCGCAGTTTCTTCCGGCTGCGGCTCTTTCACTTTCACGATCAGCTCGCTGGCAGCAAAGACCGCATCGGCATCCGGCAGGATTTTTGCGCCGACCAGGGTGTACGCATCGTTCGCGAAGCCCGAACCCAGCCCGGCGCCCGACTGAATGTTGACCTCATGGCCCGCGCGCGTGAGTTCGCCGACACTTTCCGGTGTCAGCCCGACACGCGATTCCTGCTTTTTGATTTCTGTTGGAACACCAATGCGCATCTTCGATCTCCTAGGGCAAGGTCATGCCTATAAACCTGCAATCGAAGAAATTCCAGCCCTTGCCTAAGCGGCCTCTTCGATGATTTCGGGATCGTCATCGTCGTCGTCATGGTCGCTGGCATCACCGATGCTGAACCGTTCGGCTTCCTCTTCCATCCATTCGCGGACATCTTCTTCGGGGACATCAAGGGTCAGCAGGATGTCGGCCACCATTTCGATGCCCTTCGGCTGGCCTGCCGCGAAGTGGGCGCGCACACCCAGATCGAGATAACGTTCCAGGTCGAGACGGCTCTCAACAGCGACGAAGCGAACGAGATCGGGGAACCGGCGCGTGATGGTTGGCGTAACTTCGCGTGAGATTTCGTACCGTGCATAACCGAGCACAACCGCTCGCGCGTTGCTGCCGCCAACGGCTTCAACCAGTTTCATGTTCGAGGCATCGCCGAACGACACGCGATACCCGTCGGCCACGGCCGCAAGGAACCGGTCCGGATCGGCCTCCGTCGCGATGTAGGGTATGTCGTGATCGACAAGCGCATCAATGGCGAGCCGGCCAGCAGCCGACATGCCGATGACGATGACCGGTCGGTCATTGAGATTGGTCGTCATGCCTGAGAATTCGGATTCGGTCTTGCTGCGTTCAGCCAGGCGCCGGGACAGGCGCACGCCGATGGCGGCCCAGCTCGGCGCTAGCGCCAGCGATAAGGCCACCGCAGCGACGATGCTGCTCATCAGGCCGGACGATATGCCAGCCGTGATGGCGCCCAACGACAGGATGACGAGTGTGAATTCCGAGCCCTGCGCCAACAGGAACGACATCTGGGTGGCGCCCGGTTTGCTCCAGTGATTGAGACGGGCTGCGGCATAGCCAAGACCTGTCTTCACAACCAGAATGCCGAGCGCGCCCATCAGCACCAGAGGCAGGTGCGACAACAGCGCCGGCACGTCGATGCTGAGGCCGACGCTGATGAAGAAGAAAGACAGGAGCAGGCCGCGGAACGGGCCCATTTCGGTCTGCACCTGATGGCGGAAAGGCGTACCGGAAACAGCGAGGCCGGCCAGGAAGGCACCCAGCGTCAGCGACAGGCCGATCACGGCGGTGGCGCAAGCCGCCGCCAGAACAAGAAGCAGCGTGAATGCGGTGAAGGCTTCGGCATTGCGCGTGGCGGCCAGGGTGCGGAACACGGGGTTGATCAGGTACTTGCCTGCAAGCAGCGCGGCCCCGAATGCGATCACTGTCTGAACTAGCGACAGGCCGAGGGCGGCATAGAGCGGCACGCTGGCACCCTCGAGAAGGTAGTCCGAGACGAGGCCCGCCAGGCCTTGTGCGCCAACTTCTGAATCTCCGAGCGAGCTGGCAAAAATCATCAGGAAGATCGCCACGATGTCCTGGAAAATCAGCACATGCGTCGCTGAACGGCCGATCGGGCAGGAATTCTGCTCACGCTCGGTCAGGATACGGGCAACCACCGCCGTGGACGACAGGCCGAGGCTAAGGCCGATCGCAATCGCGATGGGCCAGTCGACACCGATCATGGCAAGCGCGACGGCACTGACCAGTCCGGTGAAGAAGAGGTGCATCGGCGCCAGTCGCAACAGGTCTTTGCGGCTCTCGTTCAATTCGCGCAGGGACACGTGCATGCCGATATCGAACAAAAGGAACACCACGCCCAGCTCTGCCAACAGGTGCGTGGCGCTGCTTTCCTCAATGAGGCCAAGCAGGCTGGGTCCGATCAGAATGCCGGCAATCAAGTACCCGACGATTGGGCTGAGTCGCATGGCCTTCGACGCCAGGGCTGCAGCAGCGCCGAAGCCAAGAAGTGTGATTGCGGGAACCAGGGCTTCAACGGGAGTCAATTCTGCGGCCATGCGTGGGTGAAAACTCCTGAAGTTACTTTGATGCGCTTAGCCTAAATCTAGGGTGATTGCGGCGAAATTACAAAGGCCGCCAAGTCCATATCGGACTGGCGGCCTTCACCGTGCTGCGCGTGGGGGAGGGCAATCAAGTCCACACGCAGTTTTGGATGATTGATTTGCGGCCTAGAGGCTTTTCGCAAATGTCAGCACGACCCGCTCGTCGGCAATGTCGACATCATCAACATCGGTGCCCCAGTATCGCAGGTCCACGTCGATGCCGATTGGCAGGCTATAGGTGCCGCCAAGTGACCAGTTCGTATAGTCGCCGCCGCCATCGAAGCTGTAATTGCCGACGCTTACGTCTGCCGAGAAGGCGTCGGTGAAGCTGTAGCCAGCCGAACCCGAGACATAGACGCTCTCATTGTCCGGATCCCAGTAGACTTCGCCGCCGACACCAATGCCACCTTCGAACTCATAGCCAAGCGCGGCCTTAAGCTCGACAAAGTCGAGATCTTCGTCATCTGCGTCAGGATAGGCATAATAGATGACGCCGATATCCCAGGTGACGCCATTGGCGAATTCGCTGGCGAAGCCGCCGTAGAAGTCGGCTTCGAGATTGGTGTCGGACGCGTCACCGAAATCGACATTGGATGCCCATGCGCCGGCATAGAAGCTGCCATTGGCATAGTCGAAGCCGCCGGAGATGGCCGGGTCTTCGTTGGACTGCGAAATGCCGCGCCAGACATAATCTGACGTAACGGCGACGTTGCCGGACCATTCACCTTCAGCGACAGCCGTACCAGCCGTAGCCAGTAGAGCAACAAGGGCGACCCCCGCCCGTGATACCTTGGTTTTCATCGTGTAGTACCCCGTTTTCAAACCACTCCTTGCTTGGAGCGCAAAACCGAGGATTGCCCGTGTGGCCGGGGCATTCGAAACAAAATGTCTGTAGGCGTTGGCCCGTCAGCGGATCGCCGCTCTTTTAGGCACTTCAGTATTGGAAATGCCTGCAGATTGTGCGCCGACGATTAACTACCGCGCCTTCAGTGGAGCATACCCAAGGTGCATCCCGGCATCGACGAGCAGCGTTTCGCCGGTCACGTGGCGCGAAGCATCCGACAGGAAGAACAGAGCAGTGTCTGCAATGTCATCGGGGCCACTGGCGACGTTCAGCGGCACGGATGCTGCCACGCCAGCCTCCATCCGCATGTACTGTTCCTCGTCCATAGTGTCCTTGAACCACCGTGTGCCGATGAAGCCAGGGCAAACCGCATTGACGCGAATCGCAGGTGCCAGCGCACGGGCCAGTGACAGGGTCATTGTATTGAGGGCCCCCTTGGTGGCGGCATAGGCGACGGACGAACCAATGCCCGTCACGCCGGCAATTGAAGAGATATTGAGAACGCTCGCCGCGCGACCCGTCTGGGCGTGGCTGGCAACCAGCAGGTCGCGGCAAGCCTGCATCATCATGAACGGCCCGACGACATTGACGGCATAGGTATCAAGGAAATCGTCCTTGCTGAGCGCGTCGAGATCTGAATGGTCTCGCGCGTGGCGTGTGATCCCGGCATTGTTCACGAGAATGTCGAGGCGACCGCTGGTCCCAGCGGCCTCGGCCAGCACGCGGCAGCCTGCTTCGGTGCCGACATCGGCCTGAACAAGCCGGGCCTGGCTGCCATAGGACTGGCAATCGGCAACCGTGGCCTCTCCGTCGGCGACCGAACGACTGCAGTTGATGATGACTTCCGCGCCGCGCTCGGCCAGCTTCAACGCAATTGATCGCCCGAGTCCGGTGGCAGAGCCGGTAACCAATGCCGTGCGCCCTGAAAGATCGCGAAGTTCCGCCATGTCCGTTCAACCCTTGTCGTTTTTGATGTGACGGCACCTGAAGAGGGCTGACGCAACGTAAAGTCAATATTTCCCTCGAATTGATTTCCGAACGAAAAAAATCAACTAAGCGGAAACTGTTGTGTTTTATGCAGGTTCAGCTGATTGGAGGCGTCAGGGATGGATCAGGGGTTCGAGGGACTCCTCGCGCAAATCTCGAATGTGGTGAAGCTGTCGGAGAGCGACGCTCACCGCTTTGCAACAGAAATGTATGGTGACGGCATAGAATCGCTCGCCGACGCGGATGGCTTGTTCACGATTAACTTTCAACTCGCCGGATCCAGCCCCGCCTGGGATCGCTTGTTCATTGCTGCGATCAAGGACTTCCTGCTGGTCCAGAGCGACCCACGCAACTGGGTGACCGAAGATGAAACCGACTGGCTGATCGACAAGATTAGCCGCGGGCCGACCGGTCCTGTCGCCTCGGAAGTGGATCTGCTGCTTCAGGTGATCCGTTATGCGGAAGGCGTGCCTGAGCGGCTGGGCTATTTCACCCTTCAGATGGCCTGCGAACGCATCACCTTTCTGGGCAAGGCAGTGGCCGAAGATGTTGAGCGCGTCCGGCGTGCCCTGATTGTGCCGGCCGGGGAGAGCTCGAGTTGGATTACTGCCTCCGAAGCCGACCTGCTCCTGCAGACAAATGATCTCGTTGCGCATTCACTGAACGATCCGTCGTGGAACGATCTGTTTGCCCGTGCGATTGCCAATCGCCTGATGGCGCGCGCGCATCCAGATCCGGCGAGCGAGCCGGAATTGCTGTCCCGCGAGCACTGGATCGGAGACATGCGTCCAGAGCCGGGCACATTTCTGGAAGATGTCAGATCGGCATTCACTGAAGACGGCTGGTTCCATCAGATCAGCAATGATGAAGCCAAGGCTCAAGCGGCCCGACAAATCGCGCGTGACTCGGCGTTGCGCGAATCCGATATCAGTATTGAGGATGAAGCCACCTGGTTTCTGACGCGACTGGGTGCGGACAAATCCGTCAGCTTGGCCGAGCGTGCCCTGATCGACTTTCTGAAAGTCGAGGCGCCGGGCTTTGCTCAGGGGCTTGCGGTGGCGGCCTGATCGTCTAACGATCTTCGCATGCTTTTGCTGAACCTGATTGTCGCCGGTGTTCTGGTGGCGCTGACATGCACAACCCATTTCGCGGGGATGGTGCTCCTGTCCGCCGTTCTGCGCCAGCGCGGCGTCCATCCGGTCAACCTCACGAGCGTTTTCGGACAGGGCCTGTCGATCCTGTTCGTCGTGCTCAGCCTGTTTGCCCTCCACTCGATCCAGATATGGATCTACGCCTTCGCCTATCTCGCGCTGGGCCAGTTCGACAGCATCGAGCCGGCGCTGTATTTCTCCACGTCCGCTTTCACCACCGTTGGCTTTGGCGACATACTGCTGAGTGACGATTGGCGCATGCTGGGCGCAGCGGAGTCCGCCAACGGGTTCCTGTTGCTGGGTTGGTCGACGGCCTTCCTCGTCGCCGTGACAGCGCGCGTTCGTGCTTTCGAAGCCGATATCGAACGGCTGGACGATTAAGCCCGGTTCG
>TARA_R110000764_G_scaffold36736_2_pt1 | contig 40464 bp, 54 predicted proteins | sample TARA_R110000764 | Tara Oceans TARA_R110000764 (sample SAMEA4398111) | marine metagenome | biome: Polar Biome; feature: [SRF] surface water layer (ENVO:00010504); material: water (ENVO:00002006), including particulate matter (ENVO:01000060) such as... | depth 5 m | reverse complement strand
TGGCGCGGGTGGCCTCCTCGGAGAAGGACTTGCCGAGCCACTTCTTGAACTCGGTGCGGTCCTCCTTGGTGAAGGTGCGGCGGTCGGCGAGGCGGTCGGAGAGCTGGTCGGCGTTTTTCATGACAACGGAAGGTATCCTACTGGCCGCGGAAAAGCAAATGGAAAGCCTAGATTCTTCCACGATGGTGGGCCCAGAGGGCAGCGACAAGGACGAAGGGCCCCGACAGCAGCACCAGGGCTGCGATCAGGGCCTTGCGGATCACGCCTTCCTCGCGCTGATCGGGGCGCCGCAGCAGCGGGTGCGGCGGTTCTTCGTCCAGGTGGCGACGGTGCAGCGGTTGCGCAGCGTGCCGATCTGGTGGCCGCAGCTCGAGCAGGAGACGTCCCAGTCGAAGCGTGCGCGGGTCTTGGCCTGCGCGGTCACCATCTGGTGGCAGCGGTCGCCGGTGCAGCCCATGCGCTTGGCCTCGCGCTTCCAGACGGCGTCGTGCCCGTGGCCTCGGCCGACGGCGATATGGGCCAGCTCGTGGCGGATCGTGTTGCGCAGGTCGTCCTCGCTGTTGGCCTCGTCGCGGAAGATCGGGCCGGACAGCTTGACGCGGCCGGTGTTCGGGCCGCCGACGCAGGCGCTGCCGCCGCTCGAGGTCATCCGGTTGCTGATCTTGAAGTGGGCCTTGCGCAGGCGGAGCTGGTTCTCGCCGGTGGCGGACTCGAGCGCGGCGGACAATTCTTGGCGGGCGATGGAGAGGATGTTCTGGTCGGTGTTTTTCATGACAACCAAAGGTATCCTACTGGCCACCGAAAAGCAAACGGATCTTCCAGATTCTTTCCCCCAGCTTTTGCTCCAGCTCGAGGGCTCGAGCTGTCGATAGCAGAATGCAGGCTCCGCGGCGGCATTCTGTGCGCACAAGAAAAGCGGGGCAGAGGGAACCACCCCTCTGCCCCTGTCATGAAGAACCCTCGGGGCCGGAGCCCCTCGGACACTTTATTCTACCACCACCGGCATGATCACGCCGAGGTCGTTTTCAGATCCCGAGTCCCGAAGACGGACGCGGATGGCGCCCACCACCTGGCCCTTCTGCTTCTGGCTGGTCGAGAACTCGGGCACCTCGAGGGTCACCACCTCGGTGCCTGCGCTCTTGGCCAGCTCGAGGAGCAGCTTCGCGTCGAAGGTGATCAGGCGGCCGCTCGAGCTGTCGGGGATCACTGCCTCGACCTGCGGGAAGTCGCCGTCGATCACCTCGATGGTGGAGATCTGGTTGCCCACTCCCAGCTTCCAGCCGCCCTCGAGGATGCGCAGGATGCGGTCGCCCTTGCCGCGGCCCCAGCCTGCCTTTATGTCCGAGCTGGACAGGAGGACGCCGTCCTCGGGCAGGACCTCGCCATCCTGGAGCGTGACCTCGATGCGGGTCAGGATCTTGCCGTTGGTGGCCGTGGCCGTCGTGACGTCCCCCTCGGTGCGGAAGAGGATGCCGTTCATGGCGTAGCGGTTGGCATCCTTGGCGGCTGCCTCGAAGATGCGTTGGTCGAAGTTCAGAATCATGGCTCAGTCGTCCTCGCGGAAGTTCAGGATCCAGGCGTGGCGGATCCCCTCGGGGTTCTCGGTCAGGGTGAAGATGTCGGCGTACTCCTCGGGGAAGACGCCGCCGTTGCGCATGGCCTCGACGATGACCTTGTGGAAGGCGTCGGTGTTGGTGGCCGTGCGGTTGACGTAGGAGATGCTGCGGTCGTTGTTTTTCATGACAACCAAAGGTATCCTACTGGCCACGGAAAAGCAAATGGAAACCCTAGAAATCCCGCTCGAAGGTGTAGGTGGCGTCGCAGCCAGGGCAGGGCACGCCGGACGTGATGCCCTTGGGCAGGTGGCCCACCTGGATCTGCTCCTGGCAGTGCGGAGCCTGGCAGATGATCACGCGGGGCGCCTCGATGATCCTCGTCACGGTGGGCCCCAGCTTCCTCGGGCCGGGGAAGATCTGCTCGTCGTTGATCCAGACCTTGCGGATCTCGCCGGAGTCGTGCGGGATCCCCTGGCTCTTCGCGAGCCGCTCGCGGAGCCGGATCACCTCGTCCTGGACGGCCAGCTCCTCGGCGGTCAGCTTGGGGAAGACCACGTTGGCGACGAAGTCGCCGTCCGTCTCCATGGATTCCTCGAAAGCCTTCTGCGCCTCGGCGCCGCGGATGGCCCAGTCCTTCCGAGCTGCGCCCGTGTCGACGGGCGTGGCCTCGAGCGCCTTGCGGAGTGCATCCCCTCGAGCTGTCGGATTCGGCAGCTGCTGGAGGTTGGGCCCTCGAGCTGCCGTCCGGCTCGATGGGAAGTAGGCGTAGAGCATCCCGTCGGTTCCCGCCAGCAGGCCCGCGTTGATCGCGACGTCGCTGCCGAGCAGGGCCGTGGCCAGGCTGCGGCTGTCATGGAAGCGGACCTTGATCATGTCGCCCTTCTTGCCGTTCTCGAGCGCGGTGGCGACGAAGTAGGACTCGTCGACCTGCGCCTGGCCAGCTCCGCAGCCAGGGTCGTGCAGGGTGTGCGCGCACTTGGCTCCGCGGTTGGTCCCGGTGAAGTTCTCGAGGTTGTCGAACTTGTTCTTGCAGTCCTCGAAGGTCCTGTCGCAGCTGTCCCCGAGGTCGAGGCTCCAGCCCTCGTCCTCGACGATCTCGGCCAGCTTGCGCACTGCATCGGCAGCTGCCGTGGCCGGGTCGGTCGGGGTTCCGGTGACCACGTCGGACAGGCTCGGCGCGAAGGTGTGCCCACTCGAGTCCAGCATGGTGTCGTCGATGCTCGAGGCGCCTGCGCTGCGCAGGAACTCGTCGCCGAAGCTGGTGGTGGCCGTGGAGCCGCACGTCAGGCTGTAGCACGTGTCGGCGTCGCGGTCCTGCCTGAAAGCCTGGTCGACCATGACCAGGTTCAGAGCTTCGCTCTCACTCGAGGCTTCCTGCGTGCCGCTGTCGACGTAGCGGCCCTTGGCCTTCATTGTCCAGGCGTACTTCATCCTGCGATCCTCGACAGGCGGCCGTTCTCGAAGATGGCGACCATCCGCTGCGGGCCGTTGAATGCGCCGAAGCCGTTGGTGGCGTTCAGCGTGAAGACCAGGCGGTCGCCGGTGAAGGTGCCCCAGTCGAACTTCGCGGAGCTGTAGTCGCGCAGGCTGCGCTGGTAGTAGCGGCGGACCTGGTAGATGGCGTCGCCAGCTCCGAAGGTGGCGGCCTCGACGGGTGCGGGTGCTACCGTCCGCGGTTGGTTGGCGCGGCGGTCCATGGACTGCTGGCGCTCGAGCGCGCGGCCTGCGTCCACGTTGAAGCCCGAGGGCAGCATCAGCGTGAAGATGGCCATGGCGAAGAGCAGGGTGTAGGTGGCCTTCATCCGATCACCTCGAAGTCGCGCTCGCTGAACTGCGTGGTGTGGCTGTCGCCGTCGAGCTGGATCTCGAAGGTCCAGGTGCCAGGGCGCAGCTCGTAGAAGCAGTCGATCCGGCCTTCGCGTCCCTGCGTCAGGAAGTTGGCGACGATGCGCACGCGGGCGGTCTCCTGCGCAGTCTCGCGGACCATCGCCCTGCGGCGCTCGAGGACCTCCTCGCGCTTGGGCTCGTCCTCGGGGACGTTCTCCACGCGGGCGCGCAGGTCGTGGTCGCTGCGGCGGCAGCCCAGGCGGGTCGCCTGGTCGGGCAGGAGCGTGGCGAGGCGGTTCAGTCTTTTGTCGTAGTTGGTCATAGCGGGTAGTCCCTTTTGTAGAGTCCTTCGTTCTTGGCCTTGTCGCGGACGGACTGCGGAGTGCGGCCCAGCTGTTCTGCGATGTCGGTGATGGAGGTGGTCGGGAAGAGCTTGTGCAGCTCCTCGGTGTCGGAGTCGGCCCAGAACCGCTTCTGGGCGCGGAGCCTGCGCAGCCCCATGGCGCCCATGGCGTGCTGGGAGACTGCGCTCGAGGTGCGGCCGAGCCGCTCGGCGATCTCGGCGGGCGGTGTGCCCTTCTCGCGGAGACGCTCGAGCAGCGCCTCGTCTTTTTGTGTCCAGGTCTTCATGGTTCAGTCCTCGTAGTCGTCGTCGGGAGTCCAGTCGGCCGCGGCCTCGTAGGCTGCGTCCTCGATGTTCCAGTCCCTGTCGATCTTGTCGACCAGGGTCTGGGGTAAGCTGTTGGTGATCTTGAAAAAAGCGCGGAGCATGTTCTCGAGTCCTTCGCTCGCCAGCTCGGCCCAGGAGAGCACCTCCTCGAGGTCGTCGACCTCCCACTCGAGGTCCTCGACCTCTCCGCCCTCGGGCGGCTGGAGCCAGGTCGCGGGCACGTGGGGCGTGACCGAGCAGGTGCAGTAGAGCCCACGGTGGCGGAAGTTCATGGCTGCACCAGCGGGGCCAGCTCCTCGAGCGTCGAGGGCTCGAGGGCGCGCGTGAAGATCAGGCCGCAGTGGTTGTTCAGGACAGCGCGGGCCTCGTGGCAGAGGCTGTTCAGCGTCTTGCAGACGTTCTCGACTGCGCCCAGCTCGTCCCTGGCCACCGATGTCATCAGCAGCAGGTCGCCGAGGTAGAGGCCCATGGAGCGGCCGCCGCTGGTCTCGTCGCGCTCGGACGTGATCACGATGGACTCGCGGATCATCCAGGTGTGGACCTTCATGCGGCTGCCCTCTCCACTGCTTCCATCGCATCGACGAAGGTGTGGACGATCGCGGTGGAATGGTAGACCAGCCAGGGGGAGAGCGTGACGCCTCCCCTGGCCCAGATGATCACGGGGGTGCCCATCTGCCAGGCGTAGAGGATCTCCATCGCGGTGCCCACGCTGGGCTTGGAGTAGTTCACCAGGACGACGTGGGACTCGCGGACGTCGCGCTTGTCCAGGTCGACGATCTCGCGGATGGACTCGCCCTCCTTGCCGCGGTAGTCGCGGTCCATCGGGTCGCGAGTCTCGAAGCGCGGAGTGGCGATGGTGGCGGCGTACTCCTTGACGCGCTCGCGCCAGGTGTGGGCTTCGTCGTCGGTGCAGCCGTTGATCGGTCCGCAGAGGTAGATGGTTTTCATGGGATCAGCTCCGGGTCTTGAGGCAGGTGTAAACGGCCAGCTCGATGACGGCGAGGCCGCCGGTCAGGCCGAGGATCTTCTTGGCGACTTCGCGCGCCTTGGTCAGGCGTCGGGGTCCGCCGCCGGGGCCGTTGGTCAGGCCCACGTTGGCGGTGATCCAGCAGCTGTCCAGCGAGACGCTCGAGCGGCTGTTGGCGAACGGTGCCAGGTAGGCGCCGAGCTGGCGGCTGCGGATGCCCAGGCCGAGCAGGTGGACGTGCTCGGGGTTGCGACCTTCGACGAAGGCGGCGACCTCGGCGGCCGTGGTGGCTGCCTTCTTGCAGGGCAGCGCGGGCTGCCAGTCGGAGAAGCCCAGGACCTGGTCGACTGCGGCGGCGAACTCGACCTGCGTCAGCTCGCCCTTCTGGACGGGCACCAGGATGTTGACGCCCGTGGCGCGCAGGGCGCGGACTCGGTCGGCGTAACGCTCGAGGCGCTCCAGGCTCGTCTGCTGGCAGCCGACGCGGTCAGGAGCGACGACGTAGAGCTGGGAGCCGAGTGCAGCAGCGAGGCGCTCGTAGAGCCCCAGGACGTTCTGCCAGGCGGCGTCGCCCATGGCCTTGACGACGGTGCAGCCCTCGGGGCCGAACTTGACTTCCGAGAAGGCGCCGGAGTCGACGAAGACCTGGACCTCGGAGCCCTTGACGGCCTCCAGCTCGAGCAGGCTGTTCTCGCTCAGGTGCGGGACGGCCACGCCGATGTCGGCGCCAGCGCGGGCCAGGCCGCGGATCTCGCCAGGCTGGTTCGAGCCGCTGGCGAAGTAGGCGGTGGGCTGGACGGCCGGGTTGGGCCAGGCTGCCTCGCCCACGTTCAGGCCCTCGGCGACCACGCGCTTGCGCAGGGCCTCGAGGCCGGGGTCGACGATCTCGCCGGTCTCGCTGTTGCGGACGTGGAAGCCGAGCTGGCCGAGCTGGGCGACGGTGTGCGCTGCACCACCGAAGAACTCCTTGCTGGTCAGGCCAGCGGCGACGCCGAGGATGGCCTTGCTGGGGTAGCTGCGGCCATCGAGGCGCAGGTGGTAGCGGACGGCGCTGCTGTAGCCGCGGGCGGCCAGGAACTCGTCCTTGCCCATCTCATCGTAGGCGGCGCAGGCGTCGAGGACGTCCTTGCGGGTGACCGTGCGACCCTTCAGGGTGATGGACTCGCTGGCGGCGCGCTCGGTGTTGCTGATGGCTTCTTTCATGACGCTGGAAAGGTATCCTACGCAGCACGGAAAAGCAAATGGAAACCACAGAAAAGTGAGGGCCGCACGCCTGCCAACGTGCGGCCCTCGAGGGGACTCTCTTAGGGGGACTCGAGGGCGTCGCGGACGATCTCCTCGAGGTCGACCAGGGGCTTGACCCTCGGCTCGCTCAAGAGTACACCAGCCCATCGGGCGAAGCGGCACTCGAGCGCGGTTCCTTCCATTTGCCGTTCTTCCCTGTCTCCGTTTGGGAACTGGATCGAGACGGTGATCACGCCCAGGCCCTGGGCCTTGGCCTCGTTGACCATGCCCGCGGGGTAGGTGGTGCGCAGCTTCAGTTTCGGTTCTTTCTTCGCGGCTGCCATCAGAATGCCTCGGGCTCGGGTGCTTGGATCAGGGTGGCGTCGGCCCACTCGTAGGGTCCGCCGTGCGTCGCATCGAACTGTCTGCGGAGCTTCTCGAGCGGAGCCAGCTCGAAGACGGTGGGCCTGGCCGTCTCCTTCACCTCGCCGGTGTGGGTGTGCCGTTGCGGGACGGGGACCTTGTCCTGGTCGACCTCGGCCTGCGAGACCTGGCGCGGCCGCATCGGTGCGCCCATGGCCTTCGCCAGGAAGCCGCCCATGGCGTTGACGCTCACGCGCTCGTGGTGCGGCCGGGTGACGTTGAACTCGTAGGTGAGCGTCTGCCCTGGGAAGAGCACGCCGTCCTCGAGGCTGACCTCGCCGATGCTGCCCTCCTGGAGCACGCCGTACCACCAGCTGGCCAGCGGGTTGAAGCTGCGCTGCTTCTGGTCCTGGAGCGCGTCGGTCTGCGGACGGGTGCGCGGGTCGAAGCCCTCGAGGCTGCGGGTCAGCAGGGTGTGCAGCAGGGCCTCGTAGCCGCCGTTGCGGAGCTGGGCATTCAGGGATGCCCAGTAGCTCGAGTCCATCACGTGCTCGCTCGAGACGTCGAGCATCACGAAGCGGCGGTCGTCCATGCCGACGGGCACCACCCACTCCTCGTTCGAGGCCATAATCACGTGCAGGTAGTTGCGCTCCACGGTGGAGTCGATGCCCTTGGCTTCCACCAGCATGGACTCCTCGGTGACCAGCGCCTTCAGCACGCCTTCGTTGCTGTTGCTCGCGGCGATGGCCTCGTCTGCGAAGAGCACGATGCAGTCGCGCAGGTGGGCGTTGAAGTTGCCGGTCAGGTGCTTGGCGTCGGTGATCTGCTTGCCGTGGTGGCCGAAGAGGTTGGAGAAGGTCTTGGCGAACGTGCCCTTGCCTGCGCCCTGCGATCCTCGGAGGACGATGGCGGTGTGCCCAGGCTGCGCGGGCTTCTGCACGGCCAGGGCCATCCAGTTGATCAGGTACTCGTAGATCTCGTCGTCGCCCGAGCAGATCACCTGGCGGACGTGGTCCAGGTAGAGGTCGCAGCTGCCGCCGGGGACGGCGTCATAGGCGAATCCACGCCAGAGGTTGTAGACGTTCGCGCTGACCTCTTCGCCAGGCTCGAAGGCGATGGAGCGGAAGCTGCGGCGCATGGCATGCTCGAACCACCACTTGCCCAGGGGGACGCGGACGGGCAGCTTGTCCGTGGGGATCTCCACGAACTGGTTGGAGTAGTACGCCTTGAAGTCCGTGGGCGACTGCTGCACGATGCAGCCGTTGTCGTAGTCCTCGTAGATGATCTTGCAGCGTCCGGCGCCTGCGTTCTGGACGACGGCGTAGCGGTTGTTGAGGTCGGCCAGCATCGGGTCGACGGCGAACTCGTGGGCCCTCTCGATCTGCCGCCTGGCGTAGCGGTCGCCGCGGCCGTTGCTGCCGTCGATGACGCTCGAGGAGATCTCCCAGTCGGGGTCCGTGATGATGGCGTAGATCATGTCGTCCGAGACCTGGTTGCGCACCAGCTCGCAGACGGTGTAGAAGAGCGCGTCGCTGCGGTCGATCTCTCCGTTGCCGCCCTTGGCGAAGCGGGTGGGGTCGTCGGGGTCCTTGCCTTGGGCGATCACCACCTTGCACCAGCCGGGGACCGACGGGGGCAGCTCCTTGTCCAGGTTCTGCACGCGCTGCACGTTCTCGGAGATGGTCACGGTCTGGCCGCTCGAGAAGCCGCCGCCGGTGGATGCGAGCTGCGTGGCCTTCGTGAAGTCGGACAGCGGGTAGCTGACGTCGTTCACCTCGACAACACTGGACAGGCGCTCGACGCGGCCCTTGCTCTGCTTCCGCTTGTCGGGGTAGTTGACGGTGCCAGGCAGCCTGGCGATGCGGTCGACGTTGTGGCAGCTGTCGGCCCCGAAGAGCAGCTCCAGCTGGAGGTTGTAGAGCTTCGCCAGCTCGTAGCGGTCCTCCCTGCCCTCGATGGGGAACGGATCGTCCAGCGCCCAGAAGGCCCAGAAGCCGCCGCCCGAGTCGACGACGGCCGTGGGTTTCGGCACGCCCGTGGGCAGCTTGGTCGTCACCAGCTCGAGGAGCCGGGTGCGCTCCTCGTCGGGATCCTCGCCTGCGCGCGGGTCCAGGTCCACGTGCAGGTAGGTCATCCGCTCGATGTCGGTGCGGTCGGCCTTCTTCGTCATGCGGCCCACGGGCGGGTTCACGGAGAAGTAGACGTTGTGCGATCCGCCGGAGACGGACTCGAGGAACGCCACGAGCTGCTCCTCTTCGCCAGCCTGGAAGGTGGCGGTGCGGTTGCGGACGTTCTCGTCTGCGCGATTGACGCGGAACGCACTCACCAGCCAGAGATCATGCGGGTGCATGGCCTGGAGGAAAGCGACAGCGGCGGAGGGGGAGTGAGGCATGGCAGAGGTGCGGGGGTTCAGGACCAGAAGGTGACGAGGCGATCCGCGGGGATCTGTCCGCGCTCCATGCGCGTCAGCCACCAGCCGGAGATTCCGAGCTGGGCTGCCAGCTCGGTGCGCTTCAATCCTGCACGCCGACGCATCAGCATGCAAGCCTCGAAGGCTTGAAGTCTGCCGAGCGCGGGCGCGGGGATGCGGTCAGACTCGCCAGCTTCGCACTGACGGTACTGCCACTCGGAGAGATCGTAGGCCGCAGCTGCGGCGGTCTGGTTCTGGCCAGCACGGCGGCGCTCGATCAGGAGACGCTCGCCGGGGTTCAAGTCGCGGGTTGTAAGCATGGGAGAAGATGTTCCTTCATTTCGGAGGCGGACCAAACGTGCAGAGCTGCTTCGCGCAGCTCGGCTTCCGTGGCCTCGCCGATAATGGTAGCCGCTTGGCCACCGGAAAGCAACAGGTAGTCCCGAGCAACCTGCAAGAGAACGAAGACGGTGCCGCCTTTCTTCTCGCGCCGGTTGATCCAGATGCGCTGCTCCTTGGTGAGATCGTGATCCAGTCGGACCTTGGTGGTGGGCCGCTTGGGCCAGTTGTCCTGCTGCTTCAGCTCGAGCCAGCCGCCGACGTAGTTCACGTCGGGGGTGCCCTTGCCGATGCCGTTCTCGATTCGTTGGGGATCCAGTGGGCGCAGGGGCTTGCGGATCATTTCCCAGAGTGCTTTCTCGCTCATGCGCTTTTGTAGATCGCCGTGGCGATCTTGGCCAGGGCCTCGATCATGGCGGCGTTGGTCTCGGGGTCAGGGGCGGACTGCGCCCAGTCGAGTAGCCGCAGCATGACGTTGGCGCGCAGGGCTTCAGTGTAGACTACGTGGCCGTAGCGGTCGCGGTATTGCGTGCCGCTGCCGGTGACGCTCTGCATGGCGTCGTGCGTCTCCTGGAGGATCTGCTCGATGGTGGGGACGGGGTCCATTAGTAGTCCAGCTCCTCGTAGTCGACGCCCACTTCCTCGAGCATGGCCTTGGCGAGCTTGAAGTCCTCGAGCCAGCGCGCGGGGATGTCGCCCTGGCGGGAGACGATCCTCGAGATGCCGGTCTGGAGGATATGCTTGGTGCAGCTCGAGCACGGGGGCCCAGGCATTCCGAACAGGTAGAGCGTGGCGCGCTCGAGCCCAGTGGTGGCGGAGAGGATCGCGTTCAGCTCGCCGTGGACGACGTGCGCGTATTTGTGCTCGCGGTCGGCGTACTTCTCCCAGCTGTCGTCGATGCCGCGGGGGAATCCGTTGTAGCCGGTGGAGATCACGCGGCGCAGGCGGTCGACGATCACCACTCCGATCTTGGTGGAGGGATCCTTGCTCCAGGTGCTGACCAGTTGGGCCATCTCCATGAAGCGGAAGTCCCAGCGTGTTTGGCGGTCTTTCATATGTCTACCCTTCGCACCTCGAGGTCGGTGCGCAGTTTCATGATCTCGAAGGCGGAGTCCCGGCAGACCTCGTGCGGGGACGTGAACTCGACGCGCCACTTGCCGCCCTCGGGCTTGGAGAAGATGGCGTACTCGAGCACGGCTTCGCGGTCGCGGGCCCACTTGTAGATGGCCTTCTGCTCGCGGTGGAACTTCTGGCGGGCGAGCTTCTTGCGCTTCACGCGCTCCTTGCGTTTCTTGTTCATCGTGCGATCGTCTCCAGCTCGCCCCAGCTGGGGCCCCACTCCATGTCCACCACCATCGGCGTGCGGAACTTGATCGCGTCGACCATGATCTGCGTCATGCGCTTGCCGTCGGCGTGGCTGTCGCTCGACTTGTTCAGCTCGTCGTGGACCTGGAGCTGGAGCTTGTGCCCAGCCTCGTCGGCGTCGACCATGGCCTTGCGCATCTGGCCAGCGGCGGAGCCCTGGACCACGCGGGACATGGCCTTGCGGGTGTCGCCGTAGACCTGGCGGCCGTCCTGCCAGATCAGGGGGAAGCGGCAGCGGCGTCCGTCCCAGGTTCTGACGTAGCCCACCTTGGCGGCCCTGGCCTTCATGCGGGTGGCCAGGTCGTCAGCGTAGGGGACTGCGCGGTGGTACTTCGCCAGGAGCGCGGCGCCCTCGGGTCCGGCGGCCAGGTACGTGACCTTCTCGCCGTTGCGCTTCGTGAAGGACTTCTCGATGGTGGGCAGCTTCAGGCCCATGCAGAGCTTGCCCTCGCCCATGCCGTAGTTCAGTCCCAGGCCGATCGTCTTCGCGGGCTTCCGCGGTTGGCTCATGATGTCCGCGATCGTCTGGTGGTAGTCCAGCCGCGGGTTGTCGATGTACCGCTGGACCATGGCCTCGCCGCCGGGGCTCTTCGACTCCGCGGCGTAGTGCGCGGTGATGCGCGGCTCCTGGCTGGAGTAGTCGCCCTTGCACCAGCTCGCGCCCTCCTCGGGCAGGTAGATGGAACGCCAGCGCGGGCCGATCACGGGGTCGCGCGCGGGCTGCTGCTGGAGGTTGGGGTCCTTGCAGGAGAGGCGGCCGTAGCGGGCTCCGCCGTCGTCGCCGCTGTCGTCCTCGCCGATGCCCTGGCGGAGCGTGCAGTGGATGCGGTCGCCGATGGCGTGCGTCCTGATGCTCTCCACGAAGGTCGTGCGCAGCTTGTTGAACTTCTTGGCGGCGATCATCGCATCGGCCACCGGGTGCTCGAGGGTCTCGAGCCAGGGCGTCTTGACGGAGTCCTTGCCGGTCTTCTCGGTCTGCGGGACCACGAGGCCCAGCTCGCGGAGGATGGGGCCCAGGGCGCTGGCCTTGGTCGTCTCGGCCGCGGTCAGCCTCGAGCCGGTCAGGTGGTTGATGCGGGCCAGGGCGGAGATCTCCTGCTCCATCGCCCAGACGGCCACCTGGTCCATGCGGTCGAAGTCGATGCGGACTCCGCGGCGGCGCATCTTGAGGAGAACCAGGAGAAGTTTCGACTCGAGACGCCAGACGTCCATCAGCCCAGCTTCCTCGAGCGCGCGCTCCTGGCGGCGCAGGATCTGGAGGGGCAGGCGGCAGTCCTGCTCGGCGTACTGTCCGATCTGCTCCGGGGGCAGCTCGTGCATCTGGCTCTTGGGGTTGATGCCCCAGGCTGCCGCGGCCAGGCGCAGCTGCTCCTCGTCCTTGCCGGGGAGTCCCCAGCCCTTCGCGATGTTGTCCAGGCTGTAGCTCCATTGCAGCTCGTCGATCAGCGGCTGGGCCACCTGGACGTCGAGCAGGTCGCAGCCGAACTCCACCTTGTTCTCGGCGCTGTAGTCCAGATCGTAGGGCAGGTTGGCTCCCACGATGGCGCCCTTGTGCCTCGCGGCCTGGTCGCGGATGTACTGCCAGGCGTGGGCCGGGTCCTGGTTGCGGCCGTTGGTGTGGCCGATCGGGATGTAGTGCGCGGGCCCGTCCTCGATGGCGAAGCCGATGCCGATCACCTTGCCGTCTCGCCGGACGCCGGGGCCGAGCTTCGTCAGCAGCGGGTCCTTGGTCTCGAGGTCGTAGCCCACTCGAGCATGCTCCGGCCACTGCGGCAGCTCGGAGATGGGGGTGGGGGTCCAGTCGGACCGTGGCGTGAAGATCGGCAGCGTCATGGCAGAATTGTATCCGGCTCGCCTCAAGAAGGCAAGGTATCAGGGTGGCGATTCCATTGGTGGGAGTTGATGAACTCGGTCACCACCTGCGGAAGGTCGGAGTGGTTCAGCACGGACAGCACGTGCCCGATCAGGGACGCGGCGTTCATGTTGCCCAGGGCGAGCTGGTCCTTGCACCAGAGCAGGAACTCGACCTTGTCGACGGCGTGCAGCCAGCGGCGCTCCTCGGCGTCGAGCTTGACGCCCAGGGCGAGGAAGTCGCGGGCGCGCTCCTCGAACCGCTCGAGGCGTCTGGCCAGCTCGCCGTCGGCGTACTTCGCGGGCGTGGGCATGTCGCCGGTGAACCGCTCGCCGAGGTCGTGGTAGAGCACGGCCTTGACCAGCTCGAGGCTGGCGTCGGGCTTCAGCGCCAGCAGCAGCATGACGGCGTCGAAGCTGTGCTTGCCGACGCTGTAGCTGCCGTGGTGCGGGATGGTGTGGCTGCGCTCGACGTTGGACGCCTCGCGCAGGTAGGTCACTCGATCGGAGGGGTGCATGGCGTGGTGGTAGAGGTGACCCAATGCTGGCATGCTTGCATCCAGTCTTGGGCGGCGATCTCGCCGATGGCGCGCTGGACGACGGGGACGGCGGCGTCTCCATGGTAGAGGCGATTGGCGCGGTGGGCAGGTGCGAGCACGTGCTGGATGAAGGGGTCGATGTAGTCGACGGTGTCGTAGGCTCCGCCGAAGAACTGCACCAGCTCGCGCATGTAGCGGTTCACTGGGATGGACAGCAGCGGGATGGTGTTGGTCACCTTGCCCAGGCTGTAGGGGTCCTCGAACTGCGCGGGCGGCTGCGGTGCGAACTGCGCGATGCGGTGGACCCTCGCGTCGTTGGGGTTGGAGTGCGGCCGCATGTTGGTGGACCAGAGGCAGCCAGCCTCTCGTCCGCTGACGCTGGCCATCAGCTCGAGGACCATCGACAGGTAGACCAGGTCGGCCGGGTCGGCCATCACGGTGGTGTTGGCGCTCGAGGCGAGCATCATCACCTTGCCGTCCATGTCGACCTGCACGAGGATGGAGCCGATGCTGTCGCAGCCCTCGTTCGTCAGCGTCACGCGCGTGTCGGGGTTGGCCTTCAGGGCCTTGGCTCCGTCGACCACGTGGGGGAAGCGGCCCTCGGCCAGCTCCTCGGCGGCGTTCATCAGCAGGGCGAAGGGGTCCAGGTCGGCGTAGCTCGGGACGCGCTCGAGCGGAGCCAAGATGGTCGTGGTGGTCGGGATGGGCATCACCTTGCCGCCGTCGGCGTCGGTCACGCCGAAGGTGTCGAGCTGGTAGCAGGACTCGGCCAGGGCTTGGTGTGCGTTGCGGGCGATGATGGTTCTCATGATGCGATGACGTGCAGATAGATGGGGCCGAGGCGGAAGACGAAGGCGCGGACATTCTCCGCGGGAGTCTCGTAGGAGACGCCCACGAACCAGCGCAGGCAGTCGAAGCCCAGGACGATGCCCAGGCCGTCGCAGATCTGGCGCTGGATCACTTGACCATCCCCTTGATCTGGTTCAGGGTCGGGCGGATCAGGGTGGACTGCTTCGGGCGCAGCACCAGGATGGAGACGACGGTCTCCTGGTCGATCACGTCCTCCTGCTTCGCGCGCCTGGCCACCAGGTGCATGTGGACTCCAGCGAAGGTGCGCTGGAGCGGGTCGTGGCTCATCTCGAGCAGCATGGCGGGGGTGTGGGCCAGCGGGCCTTCCCAGACGTTCAGGACCTCGGCGAACATCAGCTCCTGGTCGGCGGTGTCGACGAGCTGGACTTCCTCCGAAGGCTTCAGGCTGCGGTAGCTGTCGCCGGGGAACGTCGCGGAGATGGGGCCGACGTCGAGGTTGCTGGGGTTGTGGATGGTGATGCGTCTCATGATTGGTTCCAGTCGAAGGTGGGCCTCTTGGGCTCGCACGGGGTCACGGTGATGAAGGTCTGGCCCTGTCCCTTGGACAGGCAGCCCTGGTCGGTCCAGCGGCGGATGCACGAGAATGCACAAATGCCGTCGACCATCTTCTGGGGCATGCCCAGATCGAGGAAGTCCTGCGGCTTCTGCACGAGCGCGCAGTCGGGGCAGACGAACTGCCACTGGTTGGGGTCGTTGCCGAAGAGCACGATGCCCACGTTCTGCCACGCCTCGAGGCTGACGTGGCGGGGGAAGCCGGTGTCGTTGTCTCCTAGCACGGGTCCACCTCGTAGCCGAACTCGGCAGCGAAGGGGTCGAAGAGCGGCGCCATGCGCTCGAGCATCTCGTCCGTCCAGAGGTCGGTGGTGTAGACCTGGTCGGTGGACTCGGTGCGGTTCAGGTGCTGGATGGGCTGCACGGTGAAGTCCAGCAGCGAGCCGATGCACTCGAGGTCCCTGCCGAGGTTCTCGAACTTGCCGATGTACGTGGGGCGCCTGTCGCGCCACCAGGCGCTCTGGTCTGCCACCAGCATGTCGGTCTGGTTGGCGTTGCCGTGGCGGTAGAACTGCGTGGGGGCGACGGGGTGCATCGGGTGCTTCTCCTCGCCCAGCACGTACTCCTCGAAGCTGCGGCGCTGGTAGAACTTGCAGTGGCGATACCAGGAGAAGAGACGCTCCCACGGGTTGCGCACGAAGGTGAAGGTGGCGTCGGCGTCGGGGTAGGCGCTGATGGGCTCGTGGTCGATCGAGCGCACGCCACTCCACGCGATGGCGTCGAGGATGGTGCAGCTCGCGGTCTTGGGGATGCGGACGTAGGCGATCATGACGGGTTCCCGTCCACGTGGACGGCGGCCATCAGGGTGGTCTCGCGGCCCCAGCCTCCGTCGAAGCGGGGGACGTGGAACTCGAAGTCCACCGGGGCGTGGTCCTCGGCTCCGCACGCGCAGACGCGCACGCGGTTGTAGCCCTCGCCGGAGAGGTAGCTGCTGCTGCGGTCGCAGTCGTCCTGGTGGTTCATAGCAGGTTGGGGCCGCGGCCCCACTCGTCGAGGGTGGTGGGTGTGAGCTTCGTGGAGGCGTGCTGGACGCATGCCTTGCAGAGGCGGCTGGCTCCGGCGGAGCTGCCGTCGATTCCGCCGAGGTACTTGGCGCCGATCTCGATCGGCTCGGTGCAGCCGTTGCACTCGAGCGGCTCGAGCGGGTCGCGGTCGTTGGTCTCGATGGACAGGCAGGAGAAGAATGTCATTCGGGGGGTCCTTCCTCGTAGGTGAAGATGGTCAGGCGCTTGTTGCGCTCGACGAAGCCGTAGCCGTTCTTGGTGTTGACGTGGCGCATCTGGACGAAGGCTTGCTTGTAGGTCCAGCCGAGCCTGGACTGGACCTCGGCGAAGGTCGCGCCCTTGCGCAGCATCGCGATCAGCTTCTCGCGCTTGGTCCCCTTGCGCACCTTGGTGGGCTCGAGGCGGGTGGGGTCGAAGCCCCAGGGCTTCCGGTTGGGCGGCTCCCTCTCGAGCTTCTTCTCCACCTTGATGCGGCGGCGCCCTGGCGGCGTGTTGGTCTTTGCCAGCTCGAGGATGCAGGCGCGGACCAGGGCGTCCTTCTGCTTGAACTCCGGCGCGGGCTTCCCGGTCAGCTTCGCGTAGAGGCGCAGCAGGTCAGCCACGGGCATCTGCTCGAGGCGTCCTGTGCTCTTCACTGCGGTGTACTTCTGCTGACTCATGACCTTGGAAAGGCTACCACGAAAAGGCGGTGGCCGCTACTGGCAATCCGATCTTCCCGTTGTGGGATCTATCTCGCAGCTGCCCTCCTCGGGCTCGGCCTTCAGGATGCCCATGCGCTTGCCGCCGGGGTTGAAGGTGGTGCAGCCCTTGGCTCCGCCCAGCCAGGCGTTCATGTAAATGGCCTTGAACTCGGTCCAGGGCATGTCGGGGTTGACGTTGCAGGTCTTGGAGACGCTGCTGTCCGTGTACCGCTGGGCGGCCAGCAGGACGGCCAGGTGCTCCTCGGCGGTGACGTCTGCGCACTCGGTGGGCTCGACGCCCCAGGTGGCCAGGCCGTAGTCCACCAGCTCGACCTCGAGCGGGCCGTCCTCGGTCTGGACGGTGCGGGTCAGGCGCTTGCTGAAGACGGGCTCGATGCCCGAGCTGACGTTGTCGGCGCAGAGGCTGATGGTGCCCGTGGGTGCGATGGAGACCAGGTGGCTGTTCCGCATGCCGTGCGTGGCGATGCAGTCGCGGATGGTGTCAGGGAGACGCTGGGCGAAGGGGCCGTCCAGGAACTTCGCCGCATCGAATGCGGGGAATGAGCCCAGCTCCTCCGCAAGATAGCTGCTCGACAGGTAGGAGACCTCGAGCAGAGACTTGAGAACATTCTCCTGGAACCGGAGGAACCCTTCGCTGCCATACGGATGCCCCAGGGCCTCGCCTGCGTTGGCCAGGCCGGTGATGCCCAGGCCCATGCGGCGCTTGTTGTGCGCTTCCTGCTCCTGCTCGAAGAGCGGGTAGGTGGCGATGTCGATCACCTTGTCCATGGCGCGGACCACGGGCCGGATGTCCTGCTTGAACTGGAGCCAGTCGAACTCGAACATGCCAGGCGACTGGTCGAACTCGTGCGGGATGATGTACTTGGTGAGGTTGAAGCTGCCCAGCAGGCAGGCGCCGTAGGGTGGCAGCGGCTGCTCGCCGCAGGGGTTGGTCGCGGCGATGGTCTCGCAGTAGCGCAGGTTGTTCTGGTCGTTGATCGCGTCGATGAACAGGACGCCAGGCTCGGCGTAGTCCCAGGTGCTGCGCATGATCTTCTCCCAGAGCGCGGCTGCGTCGATCTCGGAGTAGACCTCTCCCTTCCACTTCAGCTCGAACATCTGGCCCTGGCGGACTGCGTTCATGAAGGTATCGGTCACGCCGATACTGATGTTGAAGCCGGTCAGCTTGTCGCTGTTCTGCTTCACGTGGATGAACTCCTCGATGTCGGGGTGGTCGACGCGGAGCACTCCCATCTGGGCGCCACGCCGGTGACCACTCGAGGCGATGCACTTGCAGATGCTGTCGAATATCGACATGAAGGAGATCGGGCCGGAGCTGCTCGAGCCCAGCTTCCTGATCTTCGCGCCACGCGGGCGCAGCGTGCTGAAGTCGTAGCCGATGCCGCCGCCCATCCGCATGGTGCTCGCGGCCTCGGTCGCACGGGCCATGATGCTGCCCTTCCCATCCACGAAGCTGTCGGCGATCGTGCCGGAGACGAAGCAGTTGTAGGGGGTGACCTTCTTCGGGGCGCCCACTGCGGCCTGGATCCGTCCGGCGGGCATGAAGCGTTGGTCCAGCAGGATCGAGCGCAGCTCCTGGAACTGCTCGCGGGTGCCGTCGGTCAGGGCCGCGGCGATCCTGTTCATGGCCTCGTCGAAGGACTCGCCGGGGGCGCGGTACTTCTCGGCGTGCAGGTACTGGGCGAAGGGGGTGGTGGGTCCGTTCATGACTGGGGTGCGATGCCCATGGCATCGAGGTGGGGGCGGATAAGACTCAGAACTGATCCAGCGTACCGCTGGATCTCGAGCTGGGCATCAGGCTTGAGCCGTTGCTCGAGGAAGTGGAGGATGGCTTGCAGGCTGACGGTCCAGAATGCCTCGCTGTAGATCGCGGGCGGGAGCACCATCCTGGCCAGCTCCTTGGCCACGCCCTCGGAGAGCATGTACTCGTACTCGGAGATGGCGGCCTCGTAGGCGCGCTCGAGGGATCCCTGCATGATGTCGGTCATCACTGCGGGCCCTGCCTCGCTGGACTGGCGGCCGGTGTTCCTGCGGGCCTGGTCGGGCATGTAGAACTCGGGGTCCATGACCTTGTAGCGGCCGGACAGCTCGTTCCAGGAGCAGCCCTGGTCCGTGTCGATCTGGATGTCGTGCGACGTCACGCGGCCGTAGGCCATGGGCTCGCCCTCGATCTCGTACTCGCGCCAGGTGCTGCCCACCTGGTACTTCCACCACTGGCGGAAGACGAAGAGCGGCGCCTTCACGTGGAACGTGAAGAAGTAGTGGCGGAAGGGAGAGGTGTGCCCGTTGCCCAGGAGGTAGCGGACCAGGCGCCGGTTGTCCTCGTCGGTCCCCTTGGAACCGTAGGAGCAGCGCGCGGTATCCGCCACCATCTGGTTGTTGCCGGTGTGGCTCACCAGCTCGACGAAGCCGTGGTCGAGGACTTTCATGCTGCGGTCCTGAAGACGACGTCCTCGGGCTCCTTGCCGCTGCGCTCGATGAAGTGGAGCGTGCCGCCCCAGCGCATCAGCGGGACCAGCTCGTCGAACTCGACGCGCTGCACGTCCTCGAGCACTCTGCCGGTGGCCTCGTCGATCAGGCGGGCGGAGACTCCAAGGGAGTCGGGGATGGCGAAGATGATGGTGCGCATCAGTCTCCGTTCTCCAGCGCGGCCAGCTTCTTCACGGCCTGGTCCTTGTTGTAGTTGGCCGTGGCCACCTCGCCGCGGAGGTTCTCCAGCTCGTCGGTCAGCGCCTTGATGGCGGACTGCTCTGGCGTCAGAGGGTTGGCCTCTTCCTCCTCGAGGATCAGCGCGATGACGCGCGCGGCGATCTTGCGGCTGCTGGTCTGGATGATGTCGCGGTAGCCGTCGGCCACCACCTTCACTTCTATTTTGTCGAGGTCACTCATCTGATTATTGTCAGCGCGTTGGCTGCCCTGGTGATGCCGGTGTAGCGCCAGGCTTGTTTGAAGGACTTGGTGGAATTCGGAAACTTCTGGGCTTCGTCGATCAGGCAGACGCTGTCGAACTGGGAGCCCTGGCTGGAGTGTACGGTCATCGCGTAGGCGAAGTCGAAGGACTGCTTCTTGCGGATCATGAAGTAGGGGGGCTCCTCGCCGAGGAAATACTCGTGGTGGCAGATCACGCGCATGCGCTCCTCGGAGTCGGCGCCGGTGATCAGCACGGACAGCTCTTCCTCGTCTGCGTTCCAGCTCGAGTCCTCGACGATCCACTGGCTGCCGTTCAGCAGGCCGGTCTCGCCGTCGTTGCGCTTGCAGATCAGACGATCGCCAGGCATGGGCAGCGGGTGGTCGAAGCCCAGGTGGGCGCGCATGCGGGTGTTCACGATCTTGCGGGTCTTGTTCAGGCCGCAGAGGATCTGGTCGAAGCCTGCCATGAACTCGAGCGACTGCCCAGTGGGGCGGACCATGTCGCCTGCGCCCTCGAAGCCGCGGCCCTCGCGGATGGCGGTGGCCAGGGCGAGGATGGGAGAGTTGGCAGCCTGGCGGTGGATCTCGGTCAGCAGGACGTCGGCCTTGTGCTCGGTGAAGAAGCCGCCGCCCTTCACGGGTGGGAGCTGGGCCGGGTCGCCCAGGGCGAGGATGGGCACGTCGAAGGAGAGCAGGTCCTCGCCCATCTGGTCGTCGACCATGGAGACCTCGTCGACCACCAGCAGCGCGGCGCCACGGAGATCGGACTCGTCCTTCAGGCCGAAGCTGGGGCGCTTCACGTTCTCCTGCTCGAGCTGGATGGAACGCTTCAGGCGCTCGAGGAGATCGGGGTGGATCTTGTCGGACTCGCCCTGGATGTACTCCTTCTGTAGCTCGCGCAGCCTGGCGGCGCTGCGGCTCTTCGGGACGTAGATCAGGGAGTGCAGGGTGCCAGCTCCGGCGCAGCCCTTCTCCCGCAGGACGTGCGCTGCCTTGCCGGTGTACGTGGCGAAGTGGACAGGCCCATCGACCAGGTCGGCGAAGGCTTGCGCGATCGTCGTCTTGCCGGTGCCTGCGAATCCGAAGAAGCGGAAGATGCGCTCGAGGCTGTCGCCGCGGGAGAGGCTGTCGTGCCAGACCTTCGTGGCGTCGAGGCCGAGCTGCTGTTGGTTGGAGAATTTCACGGTGCTACCCTTGGAGTTGTCGGCGGGAGCCCAGGGGACTCCCGCCTGCGTGTCGATCAGCCTGCGGCGTCGAACGTGAGGTCCGTCGCCAGGAGAACCTGGACGCTGGTGCTGTCCGAAAGGTTCGTCAGGAAGTCGTCCGACAAGCGGATGCACGGGCGGACGGTGCCAGCCGAGTCACCGACAGCACGGTAGACCGTGCCGCTCGAGTCGCGGAACGGAATGCCAGCTCCAATGGCGGCGACGGTGGAGTTGATGGGCGCGGCGGAAGTGACGATGATAGTGGCCATGGTTGCGGGCGCTCGTTGCGCGTGCGGAAAGAATCGGGAAAAGGGTGTGGGCTACCCTCCCACGGGACCGACTGTACTATGGTCGGCTCTGGCAAATTGCGGATGCCAATCGTCGGGTCTAAGACCCGCACGCCCTGGCGTAGCAGGACGGTCCCAAGGTAGCACTTGGATGGTGCGGACTCCTGGCAGTTGAGCCGGTCCGCGCTGCTCGTACACCCAGCCAGGTAGGGAAAATCGGAGACGGGGCTGCGGAGTCGAACCGCTGCGGCCATCCGGTCATGAAGTCCGGGTAGGTTGCTGGCGCCATGCGCCCCCTCACCGAACTCTTAGAAGACCTCGTCGCCTTCGCCGCTGCCCGTCTGCCCATCGCGGGCGGTCGAGCTGTCAGCGGTGGCGCGGCCACTGTCGACGGCGTCGCGCAGAGCGCGGGCCGCCTGGTAGGCTTCGCTGTCGGGCTGGAGCATCGAGCCGCGGACGTCAGCCTCGAGCGTGACCTGCGTCAGCTCTCCGGCGGCGTTGCGGGCCGGTGCCATCACCAGGTTCTTGAACTTGTCGCCCTTCTTGTTCCTGTCGTTCTTCGACGACAGGCGCACGGTGTGCGCGAAGAGCGGCGCGTTCTTGCTGACGCGGGCCGTGTCGATGGCGGTCCAGTAGTCGCGCCACGGGCTCATCTTGGAGCCGGTGAAGGGCACGATGCAGTAGCCCACCGGGTTCAGGTCAGCGTCGAGGATGATCGCGTAGATGCTGCGCGTCTCCACGAGGTCGTTGCCGTCCTGCGTCCGCAGGTCGTACTTCTTCGCGGCGTTCCGCTTGGCCTCTGCCACGATCGGGGAGAGCGCCTGGTGCTCGCCGACGAAGCCGCCGCGGTCGGGCAGCCACTCCACGTAGGTCGTGCGGCGCACGGCCAGGGCGAGGATCAGCTCGTCGGCGTACTCGAGCGTGGCTCCATTGAAGAGCATGCCCGCAGCTCCGCCGGGGGCGAAGGTTGCTTCCTCGTCGTCGAGGATCTTGGAGTCGGACTGCGCCAGGGCGATGAAGGGAATCTTCAGATCGTCCATGGTGATGTCCATGCCCGCACCTGCATCGTCGCCGTAGTCGAACGGCACGAGGTCGGTGGGGGTGTTGGGTTTCACTGCCACGGCTTGCGTCGCGGCGGGTTTCTTGGCTGTTGCCATCTGTTCTATCCTGTTGTCTGTTGGTTCGTGCGCCGACGTGAAAGCCCTCGGCGCGGTGGGCTGTACTACTCGCCAAACATCTCTTCGGGCCTGGCGGTGATCTTGGCGATGTCGACCTTGGACGCGCCGAAGAGGTCGAGCGGGATCGTCTTGCCCTCCTCGAGCATACGCTTGACCCAGGCGCGGAGCGTGGACGATTCGATCTTCTGCTCGTCCTTGACGTTGAAGCCCTCGGCCTCGAGGCGCTCGCGCAGCTCGGTGGCGGACTCGTCCTGGTCGCGGCCGAAGCCTGCCACGATCTGGTGCTTGATCATGCTGCCCTCGTCGTTCTCGTCGAGCCAGGCGAAGGCTTCCTCGCGGCGGGCCTTCAGGATGGAGGCGCGGTAGCTCGGGGCGATCTTCAGCTTGATGCCCGACGTGGTGCGGAACTCCTCGAGTCCCAGCTCCTGCATCAGCTCGGGGATCAGTCCCTCGGCGATGCGCCGGACGTTCTCGTTGGCGGTCTTGGCCACCTCGGCGCACTCCGCGGCGCGGACCTCTGCCAGGTAGAGGTCGTTGGCGAGCTGGGCAAGTTGTGCCAGCCCTTCGTTGGCGGGGGCCGCATCGGCCAGGTCTCTGGGGTCGGTCATGTCGGTGCTACCTTGTGGAGGTGAGAGGTCGTGCGCGGTGCGCTCGAGTGAGTAGTATACGGGTCAGGCCCAGGAAGGCAAGTTGTCTCCGGTGATTTCCGCAGAAAGGTTGCGCTTCTTGCGGAGAGCCCGAAGGATGTATCCGTCCAGGGTGTTCCTGGCCACCAGGTCGATGTAGAGCACGGGCTCGTCGTTCATGCCTGCGCGGTGCGCACGGTCCTCGCTCTGGGCCCGCTCGCGCCAGCTGAAGCTGTTGGACACGTAGATGACCGTCTTGGCGCGGTGAAGCGTCAGGCCCTCGCCTGCGGCGCTGGGCTTGGCGACGAAGAAGCGGGCGCTGCCCTCGCGCTGGAACTTCACCAGGGCGCGGGCCTTGTCCTCGTCGCTCGTGCGTCCATCGTAGTAGACGGCGTCGCGCTCGCCGAGCATCTCGCGGATGGCGTCGATCTCGCAGTTGTAGCGTCCCCAGATTATCACGCTGCCGGTGACGTCCTCGAGCGTGTCCTTCAGGCAGCGCATGCGCACGTTGTCGCCCAGGGGCACCAGCTCGTCCTCGTCGTTGCCCACGTAGCCGCTGGCGATCTGGGACATGCGGAGCATGCGCACGATGGCCAGGTCGGCGGTGACCTCGGAGCCGTCGGCCAGCTCGGCGTGGTACTCGTCCTCGAGCGCCTTGTAGATGCGGCGCTGCTCGGGGTTCAGGTCGAAGCTGCGGCGCTGGTAGATCTTGTCGGGCAGGTCGAGGACCTCGGACTTCAGGCGACGGTCGCCGACGCTGGCGGCGATCGACTTCAGCAGGGGCAGGTCGCGGTAGCGGACCAGGGCCTCGAAGCGTCCGCCGCTCGCGGACTTGCGCTGCTCCCAGATCCCGAAGCGGGACTTGAAGTGGGAGTAGTTCTTGATGCCCATCTCCGTCCAGACCTCGGGGCGGATGAACCGCACCTGCGTGTAGATGTCCATGGGCGAGTTGTCGATGGGCGTGCCGGTCAGGATGCGCCGGTGCTTGGCGTACTTCGCGGACGCGGTGACGCGCTTCGTCAGCTTGCTGCCGGGGGTCTTGATCCGGCCGGACTCGTCGAGCACGTAGAGGCACTTGCGCTTCTCGAGCAGGGCCTTGATCGCCTTGCCGCCCAGCTCGGTCTTGATCGCGTCGTAGCTCGCGACCAGGACGGCGAGGCCCTCGTGCTGGAGCAGCTCGGCGAACTCGGTCTGCGTCGCCTTGTTCTTGGCCTTCTTGGAGAACCACGTCATGCAGCGCGTGCGCTCGAGGACGTCCTTCGGCATATGCTCAGGGATCTCCTCGACGGTCCAGTTGGCGTGGACGCCGTTCGGAGCCAGGACCAGCAGGCAGTCGATCTCTCCCTCGAGGAAGAGGTGGGCCGCGGTCCAGATGGTGGGCGCCGTTTTGGCACACCCCATTTCCCAAAAATAGGCGAAGCCCTCGTCGTCCTTGGTGGTGTCCCAGATGTACCGCTGGTGATCGTAGGGGCTCGGCTCGAGGTCCCACTCGTCGAGCTGCTCGCCCACGATCTCGCGCATGCACTTCGCGCAGTCGCCGCCGAAGTCCTTGGTGTCTCGGGTCAGGCCGTCCATCTCGACGGAGCAGATCTTGCAGAGGCTCATCGGCGCTTCTTGTTCTGGGGGTAGTCGTTCACGTAGAAGCCGGGGCCCTTGAAGCGGAGCCCGATGCCGGTGCCCACCTGGCGCTTCTGCTTCCCGGTGCGCTCGCAGACGGGGCACTTGCGCGGCGCGCGGGCGCCCATCTTCTGCGTCTTCTCGTGGCGGTTGTCGCAGTGTCCGCAGACGTACTCGTAGATGGGCATCAGTTGCTGGCGATGGCTCGCCGGATGTCGCTCATGGCGTTGAGCTGGGAGCGGTGGTCAGAGGGCGAGCAGGCGATGGTGCCCACTCGCCTGCCAGCTGGGCAGCGGACGGTGACGTGCTTGCCACCTCGCTCGAGGGTGTAGCCCTCGTCGGCCAGCTCGACCACCAGGGCCTGGAGCTTCGGGTGCCAGCGTCGGAGTGTGCGTCGGTTGATCATGATCCCAGTGTACCCTTCTCGAGGAAGTCCTGCACGGGGCGCATCTTGCCAAACCACGAGACGCCGGTCAGGTCCTCGAGCGTCATGCGGATGCGCTCGCCGCCGCAGCGCGCGCTGTAGCTGCGTCCGCTGTTCGCCTGCTCGCCGCCGATGCGTTGGACCACGATGGACTTCACGGTGGCGGGCCTGGCCTTCGTGGCTCGGGTCATCGTCACCTTGCGGACGATGCCGCAGAAGAAGCCGATGCGCTTGCCGCCGCCCTGGAAGCCGACGGGCTTGCCGATCAGAGGGTGCGCCATCAGCTCATCTCCCCAGCGAACTGCATCCGCTCCGGGGCGTAGATGCCTCGGTCGCGGGCGACCCAGAGGGGGACCTCCCAAAGTTCGGAAGCGTTGACGCTCAAGAGCGAGCGCGGGATCCAGACGTCCAGGTGGAACGGGCACTGCCCAGGGCCCACCGGGTCGGCCTCGATCATCGGGACGCGGAGCTGGATGGCCTTCTCGCTTTCGCGGAGGATGGCGCCCTGGAAGGCGATGTTCTCTTCGGTTTTCTTCATAACAAACAAGGATACCCTGCCAGCCTCGGAAAGGCAAATGGATCTAGGACTTTTTCTTCTTGCGTCCAATGTGCGTGCCTGCTGCCCAGCGGGCGCGCATGGTCTCGGCGTGCTTGGCGCGGCGCTCATCTGACCAGCCGCGGCTGTTGCCGTCCGAGATGTTCTTGCGCTGGTCGTCCGTCCTGACCTGGCCGCGGTTGGCGTCGCCGATCTTCTGGGAGTGCGCGTCTCCCAGCTTGCGGCCGGTCAGCGTCTCGGAGATCTTCGCGCGGACTTCATCGGTGCGTCCAGCTGCGTTGGCTGCCAGCCACTTCGCGCGCTTCGCCGGGTCGGCCATCTGGCGCGCGTGGGCCTGGCGCATCTTCTCCTTGGTCGCCTCGCTGCGCACGGCGCCTGCTGGGCCCTTGCTCCCGCCGTGGCAGAGGTTCAGGCAGGAGTCGTCGTCGAGCTGCTCGGGGCCCACCAGCAGGCCCTCGAGGCGTGCGGCCTCGGCTCGGTCCTGCACCTGCACGAGGATGGTCTTGGTCCACTCGCCGGGGAACTCAGCCACCAGCTCGGAGATCACCGTGCCGCTGCCCATGTAGCCCGTGTCCTCGAGCGGGGTCTTGGCGGACTGTCGGATGCCCACGTACCAGCAGCCGCTGCCCTGGTGCGTGATGCGGTAGACGTAGTGGTGGAGCATCAGGCGATCTCGATGGCGGCCAGGTGGGTGCGCGACTGGGCGACCATGTTGGCTGCGACGTTCTTCAGCGTGAAGATCTGCTTGCCGCCCCAGAAGTGATGGTTGACGTAGGAGCTGGCGAGCAGCTGCTTGGCCTCGCGCGGGCTCGAGGCCGGACGGCCGGGGCCCTCGAGTGAGGCGAGGAGGATCAGTGTGGCGTCGTTCATCAGTTGTTCTCCGTGTACTGCTTCCAGCTGTCGGGGTTGTTGTCCTCGCGCTCCTGCTCGAGCTGCGCCTTGACCAGGTCGGCCATCTCTTGGCCCATGGCCTCGAGCTGCTCGGTGGTGTAGAGCACGAAGTTGCGGGGGCGGAAGCCTCGGGCGTCCTTGTGGAAGTCGCTGTAGAAGCTGATGGCCTCGGCGCGGCGGGTGCTCTGGCCCTTGGTGGCGCGGCGGAGCTGGTCGCAGAATTCGTTGCGGTTGCTGTTGCTGTTCTTCATGACAACCAAAGGTATCCTACTGGCCACGGAAAGGCAAATGGAAACCGACAAAAAGAGGGGAACGGCCGAAGCCGCCCCCCTCTACCTCCACCGAGAACCCCCCAAGGTTCCGCGGTTGCTCTTGCTATCCCTTGCTACCTCTTGCTATGTTCTCGTTTTGCGAGAATCGCCCATGGCGGCATCGCCACTGGGGTTTTTGCTACCTTACTACCCTTTCTACTAGATCAAGAGAAATAAGGGAGAAGAGCCCCTCTGGGCTGTTTCTGCTGTGGTTCCAGCGACTCGATCGAGTTGTAGAAACATAGATGGGCCCCTGATTCCGACGTAACCTGCTGCGCTGTATGGACTTGTGGCGTCTATGTTCTGGCTACCTTTCTAGGAGTTGAGGCCAGCTTTCATGCCAACCCAGGCCGCGGCGGCTATTCCCGCAACGAGAATGCCGACGAGCACGAGGATACCTCTGGTGCGGATCGTGTCCGTGGCGGTCCGCATATCGCGCAGGAAGGCCAGATCCTTCTGCACGTCCAGGGGTGAGCTGGCGTCGATGCCCAGGGTGATCATGGTCTCGTGGACGGCCGTGCGGACGACGTCCTGCATGTTCATGGTCGAGGGCTGGCGGTCCTCCAGCTCGGTCTGGATCAGCTCGCGCAGCTCGTTCAGCTCTTCGGGTGTCATGGTGTCGTGGTCAGGGGGTTGGGGTTGGTTGGTCTACGAGAAGATCTGGAAGCCGTTCTGGCCAGCTCCGGCCGCGTTCATGTCGCACTGCTTCTTGATGGAGCCGTCCGAGCTGGTGTGCCGCAGGTCGATCGTGTCGGTGGCCACGATGCCCAGGATGCTGCCTGTGGTCAGGCCCGCGGCGATGATGCTGGCGAAGGCTCCGCCGTTGATGCTGGCCTCGACAGCCCCAGCCGTGAAGGCGCTCGAGAGGGTCAGCGCGTAGGTGCCGTTGGTCGTGGCCGTGTACTGGTTCGGGCTCGTGGCGTTCTGCGCGGACAGGCCGAAGGCGTGCTGGCCAGCGAGTCCGGTGGTCACGCTCGCGGCATGCACCAGAGACTGCCTGGACGTCAGCGTCTCGGCTCCGTCGGTGTGGCTGGCTGTCCACTGCCATTCGATGTCCCCGGTCGGCAGAGCGCCGGAGAGAGCCGTCAGGACGTCGATGCGCAGCAGGGTGTAGGTGGTGCCCGAGATGGTGGTGTTCAGGATCAGGTCGTTGGTCCCAGTGGGGTCGTGCCTCACCTCGAGATCGTGGTCCGTGGACTGGGCCGCGGGGTAGCTCGAGTCGAGCGTCTCGGCGTCCGTCTCGAGGCCGTCGATCTCGTTGCCGTCGTCGGCCAGGCGGTAGTCCCGCCTGCGGATCACGCTGGCGGCGCCCCAGCTCTCTGCTGCGCTTCCGGTGCCCGTCAGGCTGACGTTGGTCGTATCCCAGGCGACTCCGCCCAGGGTCAGGTGGCTGGGCGGGTAGGGGCGCCGGATGCGCTTGTCCATCGTGAAGTTGATGGTGGTGGCACTGGCCTCTGCCAGCTCGGCGGAGAAGCCCACCGGGATCAGCTTGATGTCCACCTGGTTGGTCTCGGGGAGGGAGACGTCGGAGACGCCTGCCCCTGCCATCAGGACGAAGACGTCCGCCGCGCTCGAGTGGTCAGCCTGGACGCTGTCCAGCGCGCCGCGGTAGACGTTCTCGAGGTTGACGTTGCCGCCGCTGGCTGCCGCGGTCTCCACCAGCATGAACTCGTCGTCCACGAGGACCATGTTCATCAGCGTGGTGCCCAGCTCGGTGGTGTCGGTCGGGATGGCGAAGGACGCCAGCAGCTCGGCCTGGCTGTCCGGCGTGCTCGAGACGAGCAGGAGGGCCAGCGGGTAGGCGCTCTTGGTCGTCAGGGCTGCGTTCAGTTGGCCGATCTTGACGAACTTCACCACGGTGCCTGCGTCGGCGTAGACGCCCGTGGGCGCACCAGCTGCGTGGCGCTCGCGGATGTCGAAGGTGATCTCGTTGCCGGACTTCCGTGCGGCCGCCATGATGCTGTTCACCAGGGTGCCGCCGGTCGCAGGGTCGCGCCGGACGATGGCACGCGGTGCCTCGAAGGCCACCTGCTCCGCCGTGGGATAGGCCACGATGTTGTCCGTCGGGCTCGTCCACTGCGTCGTGGTCGGATCTGCGAAGCTGGGCGTGGCGGTGTAGAAGACGTCCTGGACCACTTCGATGCGGATGCGGCCGTTCTCCAGCTCGCCGAAGTCCATCGACGAGATGCGCATCGGCAGCCGCGTGATGCCCAGGTAGGCGTGCGTGAACTCGATCACGTCGCCGGGGAGGAAGTCCCAGAAGCTGCGGTCGACCACCAGGCTGGCCTTGGCCAGCGGGTAGGACAGGACGCGAAGGTCGCGCCAGGCCAGGCCGTTGGCCTGCGCGCGGTCCATCACGCCGGGGTAGTTCTTGGTCACGGCGATGTCGACGTCCTGGATGCGGACGTTGGCCGTGTCCTGCGCCAGGGCGTAGGTCTGCTTGTACTCGTCGGTGCGGTCGTTGAACTGCACGCGGACGTGGTTGGACGTGTTCTCCCACGAGCCGCGGGAGTAGCTGACGAACTCCACCAGGTTGTCGACGTTCACCTCTGGCATCGTGCCGGGGGTGTAGTCCGCGCGCGCGAGCTTGATCTCCCACTTGGCACTCGACTGGTTGAACCGAATCAGCCCGTCAATCTGCTCTTCAATGAGCCGAATCATCTCAGACGCCTCGCGGGGCGAGGTCAGCAGCATGGAGAAGCCTGCGCCCTCGCCCTCGAGGGTCGTGGCTGCCGTGGTGAAGATGGTCGTGTCGATGTCGGTGGCAGCGTAGCCCAGGCCCCACTCGGTGTTTGTCATGATCTCGTAGATCACGTTGGCCGGGTTGGCGTCGTAGGTGTTCACCACCTCGATGCCGCCTGCGAGCGCGAGGCCGTTGGGGATGCGTTGCAGCTCGAACTTCCAGGGCTTGATCGTGGTGCTGTTGCCCACGTACCAGTTGTCCACGGCGGGCGCCAGGTAGCACGTGCCGCGGTAGGCGGGCGTGGCGCCGCTGATGGTCTGGTAGGTCGACAGGTAGCTCGAGACGGCCTGCGTGTCGTTGCCCTCGAAGAACTCGAAGGTGCCGGTGAAGCCGCCCTGGCCATCGTCTTCGCCGCCGAACAGCTCGGGATCGTCGACCGTGAAGGTGTTGCCGTGCGAGACGCTGCCCGTCCAGACCTTGTCGTCTCCGATCCAGAGGCCGGTGATCAGATCCACGGGCCCGCGCGCGATGGCCATCTGCATGCCAAGGTGGTACGAGTGGCCCTTGGTCACGGTGTCGCTCGAGAACATTCCCGTTTTCACCTTCTCGGTGATCGCGATCTGGTCCAGGTCGCCGTACCAGACGACGTTCGGACCGTCCACGCGGACCGTGCCCCAGAGCAGCGGAACCACGCGGCCCTCGGTCGCAGTGGGGAACGTGAAGTCCCCGAGCCCAGCGGGCTTGGCGTCCTCGAACTCGGGCTTGGGGCGGAGCAGCTCGACTGCCACGAAGAGCACGATCTGGAAGAGCAGCGTCAGCCAGAAGCCGCCGCGCTGCTTGGCTGCGTGGTCCTGCTCCCACTTGAGGAAGATGCGTTGGGACTTGGAGAGCTTCATCAGATACGGATCCCCGTCTGGAAGACGTTCTTGGAAGGCACCCACGCGAAGCCGCCGAAGTTGATCACGTTGGAGAACTTGCTCGAGCAGACGGAGATCGAGTGATCGCAGCCAGCGAAGACGGTCACGTTGGTGCCGAGCTGCGCGGTGGCGAAGGGAAGCATCAGCGTCAGCACCTCGCCGGTCTGGTCGAGGATCAGACGGCGGTCAGCCGAGCCAGCAGACTCGACCCATCCGCCGGTGTAGTATCCTGCGCCGTTGCCGTTCGCGCCGGTGACGGTGATCGTGTTCCCACTCTCCGCGGTCACGGCCGCGGTGGACAGACGGAAGGTGGGGCTCGTGTCGTCGACCTGGCAGAGGTCGTCGTAGAGCACGTGGTTGCAGAGGCTCTGGTAGGTGTGGTTGGGGATGGGCTTGGACTGCGCGGTGACCAGCGGCTCCACCTTGATCAGCGCCTCGCGGCCCTTCTTCTGGAAGGCCACGCTGGCGATGCGGCCATTGAAGATCGTCACCACCTCGAAGCTGGCGCCATCGGGCCGCTGGATGCGCTCGATCTTCAGTGTGGCGCTGACGCCTGGCACGCTGTTGATGTACTGCGTGGCCACGGAGTTGTCACCTGCCACCGTTATGATCAGATGCTCCTTGCGCGTGTCCGGTCCGCCGCCCTTGATCGTCGACCTCGAGATCGGAATGGCCGTGAAGATGTCGGCGGCCTCGGTGATGTCGTCCTCGGCGGACGTCCATCGGGTGATGCTGGCGCCGATGGTGAACGTGTAAAGTTCAACGGGCGCGGAGCCCTCTTGGGACTCCTCGAATGCGGCGTAGGTCATGGCGGGGTGGGGGTATCAGTCGAAGGTGGAGATGATGGGCGCGGACAGGTAGACCTGGCGCTCACCACGGGAGTATTCTATCGAGATGTTGTCCGAATTGAAACGGACCTCCTCGAGGTAGGAGATGCGGTCGATGTCGGCCAGGGCGATGGTCTGGCCCCAGGTGGTGTTCATGGTCAGCGTCTCGACCAGCGAGCTGGTCTCCACGGCGGTGGTGATCTCGCGGGTGATCACGGTGCCGTCCTTCAGGCGCAGCCAGATATGGGTTCTGGGCTGGCGGAGACGGACGAACTGCGTGTAGCCTATGTTGGTGATCACCAGGTCCTGCGAGGCCGTGTCCAGCGGCTGGTCGGCGATCAGGTCCTGCCCGAAGGTGGGCACGTAGAAGCTGACCTGGCGCCCAGCGAAGGAGTGCATCAGCTGCCGCAGGTTCCAGACCTCGGCCCTCGAGCCTGCGCGCAGGGTCAGGGTCGTGCTGCGCTTGCCGTTGTCCCAGGGTGAGTCCTGGGCGGTGATGCCCACGGTGTTGTCGATCACGATAATGTCCCGCAGGTAGGACTCCTCGAGCGCCTGGCCGCGCATCACGTTGCAGGTGTCGAGCAGGATCTTGCTGTTGTACGTGTCCCAGCCGGTGACGTCGGCCAGCGAGCTGTCGTTGTCCAGGACGCGGAACGAGACGGCCAGCTCCTGGTCGGCGCTCCTGAAGCGGGACGCGCCCACCTGCTTCTTCATATTGGCCGTGCGCAGCGGGGCGACGTCGGCGCCCACCACGTAGCTGTTCAGGATCGCGTTCTTCAGCGTGATGGTGTTGAACGTGAAGCTGGAGATCGTCTGCACGTCGAAGGTGCCGGAGTCGGTGTAGATCAGCACCAGCTCGTCCACGCGGTAGTCGGCGTCGGCGGTCGAGCCCACGTTGATCGTCAGGTCCCCGATGGTCGCAGCCACGGACAGCTCGGTGGCCTCGTGCCAGATCGGGACGCCCCAGGTGCGGCTCTGCCAGTCGAAGAGCAGGGTGTCCATGCGGCCCTTGTCGAAGGTGCCGTCGTCGATGCGGATGCGCCAGTCGAAGACCTGGCGGGGGTTCTTGCGCAGCTTGATGCGCTGCTCCTTGCCGGACTCCTTGGGCAGGATGTCGGTCAGGAACTGCATGCGCTCCGTGTAGGGAATCTCGGGCTTCACGGGGAAGAGCACGATGCGGTTCAGGACGATGGGCACGTTGATCGTGTCGCCGCCGAAGTCGAACTCGAAGGCGAGATCGTCGTCCACGGACGGGTTGCCCGAGGTCGAGATCTCGAGCGTCATCTCGTAGCCGTCGAGCGGGAACATCGTAGCGGGCAGCGATGGGATGCCCACCAGCTCGGTGCCTGCGCCTGCGTTGTTCGTGAACGTCGACCAGGTGCGCTCGTCGCGACGGTAGCCGGAGAAGACCTCGAGCGGTGACGTCTGCGCGGAGAGCACGTTGCCGAAGTCGAAGGACCTGGGCACCACGTGGAAGTTCTCGAAGAAGTCGACCTGGAAGACGTCGTAGAAGAGGCCCACCTTCTCGGCGTTCACCACGAAGCTGGTCTTGCCAGGTCCGGCCACCGGGTTGTGCATGAACTCGAGGCCGCCGCCAGCCGGAACCAGCAGGGCGCTGAGTGCATGCACGACGGAGGTGTATGCCAGCGCAGACACGAGGCCGTCGGCCGTCGTGTCATACGCCACCGACTCGGAGCCGGTCGCCCTGCTTCCGACGAAGTCGGCCATCAGGCCGTGACCTTCTTGTAGGCCACGCCCTGGTAGTAGGTGCGGTTGAGGACTGCATCCTCGGTCCGGCGGCCGGATGGGAAGATAACCCAGACGTCCGAGCCGATTGTCACTTCCTGGCCGGGGGCGAAGTTGAAGATCTCCACGCCACGGATGTCGGGGATGTCGCCGAGGAAGTAACAGAAGCCGTTCACGTAGTCCATCGTGAAGATGGACAGCGGGTAGATGGGAATGTGGCCGGTGGCCACGTCCGAGCGGAATTGGCCCATCATCCACGCGGTGGGCCCAGCGCGGAACCCGCCGAAGGCGATGCGCTTGGTCACGCCCGCGGTGTCCTGGAAGTCGACGTCGGCGCTCGGGTCAGACGCCAGGCCACCGGAGTGGTGCAGCCACTTCTCCGTGCCACCTTGGTGCGGCAGGCCCTCGGCGTGGATCGTCGCGTTGCGCCTGGTCAGCGAGTTGGTGCCAGCCTGGAGGCCGTCGAAGAAGAGGAAGTGGCCCGTGTCGTTTGCGGTCGAGTTGGTGCTCTCCTCGAGGTAGGTGGCGTAGCAGTATTCGCCGCCGGTCCAGTCGTTGAACTTGTTCATCTCCCCCCAGCCGAAATGGCGGAAGATCTCGGACTCGACCTCGACGACGATATGGACGTAGGCGGGGCTCGCGTCCTGCTCGAAGAAGTGGTAGCTGACGAAGGGGCCGTCGCCGACGGTGTTGCAGCACCGTTCTCCCTCGAGGTTCGCGTCCGTGCCGAAGGCAGCGTTGTAGCCGTTGCCACTGTCGTCGGTGTGGGCACCAGGGAAGACTGCTCCGCCGTTGCCGAGGGCTTGGTGGATGCTCAGGTTGTTGGGCGCGTTGGCCACCCACTTCAGCCCCACGTGCATGGAGTTTTTGGTCCACTGCGCGAAGCCTTGCGCGGCCGTGGTTGCACCGTCGTCGAAGTCGTTCTGCGTCCAGCCATTGGCCACGAGGAACGTGTCCAGCTTGGTGAGCAGGTCGCCCATGTCGGTGGCGCTGCCTGTTGAATATGCCATGGGGGTCTAGTCCTCGTCCAGAGCGAAGTAGCTCCAGTCCTGCGTGCGGTTGCCGTTTTGGAAGATGGAGTACCGCTTGGTGCCGAGCACGAAGCGATCCTCGGAGACGATGGCGTTGCCACCAGTGTGGAACCAGAAGACGCCGTCGATCTCGCCGTACATATTGAACTGCGCGGGCCAGCCGCTCGTCTCCTGCCGGATGATGATCGGAGGCACGAGCCAGTAGTAGTCGTCGCCCGTGCCAGGGGTAGGCTTCAGCAGGACGGTCTGCGTGCCGGGGACGCCCGAGATGGGGACCAGGGGGCGCGTGCCCCAGGCCATGCCGACGATGGTGCTGTTGGTGACCACGGCGGCGCCGGACGCGGATCCGGCATGGAAGGGGTAGACGCCCCACTCCGCCTCCACGTTGCGAGTCGTTGCGCCGCTGCTGCCCTCTGCCTGGTAGGGTTCCCACGTGCCGTCCGGCAGGCGAAGGAAGACGGGGCCCTGCGGGTCGCCGGTGCCTTCACCGATGGACTCGACGATGCCGCCGGTCAGCTTGGTGGTCTCGTCCCAGAGGCGGTCCTTGTCCGACGTGCCCGCGATGGCAGCGAAGGGATAGGGGTACTCGCTCGAGGTCGCGGTCTGGTTGATGAAGCCCACGTACATGGAGCTGTACTGCGTCGTGGACGCGGACTCGACCTTGCAGATCAGCGTGATGCGGCGACCAGTCCAGGAGATCCACCAGCCGATGTCGGGGTCGGCGTCGTTGGGCTTCAGGACGAAGTAGCTGCCATGGTCACCTGCGGGCAGCGCGCCGTTGCTCTGGATGGTCTTGTGCGTCACGTCGGTGACGTTGATGCCCACCTGGCCCTCGAGTGGCAGCAGCGCGTTGTAGCCGGTGCAGCCCATCACGGACCAGTTGTAGGCCGTGTCGAATGAGATGTCCAGGCTGTAGGCTTTCAGGACGGCGTGGATCTCGTCCGTGCCTGCGGAGCCTTCGCCCTGGAGCATGCAGACCTGGAACTCGCTGTCCGCGAAGGTGGCGTCGCGCCACGTGACGGTGATCGTGCAGCCCGTGCCGGTGCCGCCGGTGACTGCCGCGGGGTTGGTCGGCGTCTCCTCGTAGTTGCCCACGGTGACCACCGAGAGGGTCAGCACTGGGCCGGTGCCGCCGCCGCCGGAGATGGCGTCCACGTTGAAGACCGTGGCAGCTCCCACTGTGCCGGTGGTGTCCGAGTCTCCACGGACGCCTGCTGCGCCATCCACCAGGGTGAGCTGGTCGCCGACGGTGTAGCCGGTGCCCGCTGCGGAGAAGACTCCACTGGCCGCTGCCTGCGTGCGCCGGTTGACTGCCCACTTGGCTGCCACGAAGGTCAGGTCGAAGGTGCTCGAGATGCCTGCGCCGGACGTGGCGCTCTGCGGGTTGGCCACGATGGTCGTGGGGTCGACCGTGTAGGCGCCAGAGCGGTAGATGCGGATGCCGTCGATGACGCCAGCGGCCACGGAGGTGACCTCGAGCTGGGCGACGATGGTGGACGTCGAGCCGGTCGCCGTGATCTCGATCACGTCGCCGATGGCGTGGCCCGTGCCGCCAGCGTTGATGGCGACGGACTCGAGGTATCTGGACGTGACCACCTCGGTCAGCTTGTCCAGCATGTCGATGTGGTCGGTGATTCCGGTTCCGCTATTGAAGGGCATTCTTGATCACGGTGGGGTTGGAGGAGATCGCGTTCATGATCAGCTGCGTGCCTTGGGCAGAGCCCATGGCGGAGATGGTATCCTCGGGGCTCGAGCTGTTCAGGACGGTGACGTTGACGGGGGCCGGGGCCGGGGCGGCCTGGTTCATCAGGCCCGCGGTCTTGGATGCGTTGGAGACGGTGCCTGCACCTTTGGGCGTGATCAGCTCGGGGCCTTCCTCGCCAGCGATGAAGGGCGTGCTGCCGTCGAAGTCTCCGCCCTTGGCGAAGCCGGGGATGCCTCCGCCGCCAGCGGCAGATCCAGCGGCGCCCACGAGACCACCTCCGCCGAGGCTGGAGATCAGGCCGAAGAGCGCCTGGCGCGCGAGCAGGCGCGCGAGGTCCTCGAGGAAGCCGTCCACGAAGGCGGAGAAGTCTGCCTCGCCGGTGGTGGCGAAGGAGACCAGGGCGTCCTCGGCAGCGCCGAAGCTGTTCACCATCAGCGTCTCGGCAGCGCCGGACACGTCGGTGATGCCTGCGATGCCTGCCTCGAGGCCGGACTTGAAGCCGCCGGAGAGCTGGTCGCCGAAGCTGGCCACGGATGCAGTCGCGGGCTCCATGGCCGGGGGGACTGCTCCAGCCAGCGCGATGGCGCGCTCGGTCTCGTCGTTGGCCGCAGCCTGGGCCACGGCCTGGCCTTCAGCTGCCACGCGCGCGGCGCCGATGGCGTCGGCGGCCTTGAAGGTCTCGAGCGTGAAGTCGGTCAGGCCGGAGAAGGACAGGCCGTTCTCGAATCCCTTGGACATATTCTCGGCCATCTCCTCGCCTGCGCCCTCGAAGATGTTCTCGACAGGCTCCAGCAGACGGTCGCCCTCGAGCGCCTTCAGCTCTCCAGCGAAGGTCCTCGAGAAGTTCTTGCCCACTCCGCCCAGGGACTGGGCGAGCTGGTCGGCTGCTTCCTCGGCCTGCTTGGCCGCTGCGCCGACGCTGCCCTGCGCGAGCTGGGAGAGCGCGAGGTTCAGCTCGGAGACGAAGAGGACCACCTGCTGGCCGAGGCTCGAGAGGACGGTCACCACGGTGTTGACCATCGCGCGCACGCGGTCGGTGATCGCCTCGATGAAGTTGTTGATGCCGCCGAGCACGATCAGGATGGCCGAGCCCACTGCCTTGGGCAGCCCACTGAAGAGCGCGATCAGCGAGCTGGCAATTCCCGTGAAGAGGCCGATGGCGGTGTCCCCGAAGGTGGCCACGCCGAGGAGCACTTCCTGGAGGTTCAGCTGGAAGCCGTCGAAAGTCCCGCCGAGGGATGTGGCGATGTCGCTGGACAGCTGCGTGAACGCGATGCCCAGGGCCTCGAGGCCCACCTTGATGCTGTCCCATGCCGCGGTGGCGAAGTCGGCGAACGTGGTCACCTTGCCCTGCGTGAGTGTGATCTCGTCGCGGAATGCGACCAGGAAGCCGATGGCCAGGGTGATGGCCGTGGCGATGGCGCCGAGGGGGTTGGTGGCGATGGCGATGCCCAGCAGGCGGATCTGGTTGATCACGGCCGGGATGGCCTTGCGCGCGAGGTTGACCGTCAGCACTGTGGCGAGGCCCTGCACCACCATGATGAACCGCTCGATGTTCTCGGCCGCGGAGCGCAGGCCGTCGCGGAGGGTGTCCACGAAGCCGCGGATGGCGCCTTCGCCGCCCTGCTGTCCGACGCGGAGGATCAGGCCCTCGAAGGCGGACTTCAGCCCCAGGATGGAGCCGTTCAGGTTGTCGTCCATCACGTCGGCGACGCGCTGGGCTTCTCCGCCGAGCGTGTCGAATTTGCCGTTCAGCTCGTCGAACTTGTCCAGGTTCGAGAAGAGGATGGAGCTGGCCGCGGAGAACCGCTTCCCGAAGATGGCGGCCTTGGCTGCGGAGTCGAGCTGCGCCGCGGCGAGAGTCTCGAGGACGGGCTTCAGCCCGCGGGCCTCGATGTCGATGTCCGACATGGAGAGTCCAGCATCGCGGAGCGCCACCTCTGCCTCGCGCGAGGGCGCGGCCAGGCCGAGCAGGACGGAGCGGAGCGCGGTGCCGCCGCGGGTCGCAGTCAGCCCACCTTCTGCCAGCACGCCGAGCGCGGCCGCGGTATCATTCACGTCCACGCCGAGGTCCTTGGCGTTGGCTGCCACGAAGGTGAACGCCTGCCCCATCTCGGAGACGTTGGTCTTGGTGTTGTTGGCCGCGATCACCAGGGTGTCGGCGACCTCTGCCACGTCTTCAGCCTCGAGGCGGAAGACCTTCACGGCGGTGGTGGCGATGGCCGCGGACTCGGCGATGCCCAGCCCACCAGCTTGCGCGAGCAGCAGCGAGTCGCCCACGGCGGTCATGGCCTCTTCGACAGTCAGGCCAGCTCGGCCCAGCTCGGTCAGACCTTCGGCCGCCTGCGTCGCGGTGAAGCGCGTATTGGTGCCGAGGGAGATGGCCCGCTCCTCGAGCGCAGCGAATTCCTTCTCCGTGGCGTTGGTGATGGCCGCCACCGTGCTCATCTCCTGCGAGAAGTTGGCGAGCGTGCCGATGGCCTTGCGCGCGAGCAGGCCAGCACCGAGGAAACCTAGAGCGCGACGAAGCGACGCGCCCAGGTTGTTGGCCTTTCCGTTCAGACGATCAAGCGATTTTTCGACCTGACGCGCGCCACTCTTGGCGCGCGCCGGGTTGATCACGACGTTGATGTTGAAATTGACCATTTACTTTTCTGCTGCGTTCATCTGACGGACGCGCTCGCGCTCGCCATTTGCCCAGTCAGCCTGGGCCCGCTCGAGCGCCCAGATCACCTGGATGAAGGTCTCGATCATAGCAGAATCCAGCCCTTCGCGCTCGCCATATTGTCGTATCTCGGAGTGGGGGATCACGTGTCCCCCTCTCCGCTCGGTGACCAGGAGCCAGAAGGCGCGCAGGTAGAAGTCCTCGAACTCTTCCAGCTCGGGCTCGCCTTCCACCAGCTCCTGGAGTCTGCGGTCCAGCGGCCGATTCTGGTCATAGTGCGCCTGGATGGCGAACCGTTTCTGGTCGTACTCCAGCTCCCAGATCAGCCGCTTGATCAGTTTCCCGACAGGTCCTCCTGTTCTTCGGGGTCCATGGCCTCGTCCTCGAGGCCGCGGAAGTTGGAGATGTCCAGGCAGAAGGCGCGCAGGTCGTCGAACATATCCGACGGGATCGCCATCAGGAAGTCGTAGCCTGCCTCGGCGTCGAACTCGACAGCCTCGCCGTCTGCGTCGATGACGTCTTCCCAGCCGCGGACGATGAACTCCACGAAGAGCTTGGCGTCCTGGCGCCGGACCTCGAGGAGCTGGGCGTCCGTCGGGATCTGGCCCTTGCGGCCGCGGAGCTTGCGCGCCGCTTCCTTCGACTTCCGCAGCACTGCGTTGAAGAAGGGCTTGTTGACCGAGGTGGCTGGGGAGACGAGCAGAGCGGGGCTGCCCTCGATCTCGTAGAACGTGTAGCGTGCGGTGTCGTCGCCGTTGACGGCGAGACTCTTCAGGTGGCCGAATTGTGCCATGGGATTCCTTGGGGGTAGGGGGTGGAGAAGGGGGAAGCCCTTGGTGGGCTCCCCCCTGTTCTAACAGATCAGGCGACCGTCGGGAAGTACGGAAACTCCGTGATTCCGATCGACGTGTCGAGAGTTGCGTCGGCGAAGGCGCCGCCGGTGACCGAGATCTTGATCGACTCATTGACGGGGTAGGTCTTGGCTCCGCCGCCCAGCGTCATGCTGGGCAGGTCGACCGAGATGGCGCCGTCGTCGTTCTCGAGCAGGAAGTCCATGGTCACCGTCTGGTTGTCCTTGACGGCCTGCGCCAGGTCGCTGTCCGTGAAGAGCAGCTCGGCGTCCAGGGAGACCAGGAAGTTGCCGGTGTTCATGAAGCTGGCCCCGAGGGTGCCGAGGCACTTCTCCGGGCTGACCTCGTTGGACAGCGTCAGGGTCAGCGACTTGAAGCACGCGCCGAGGGAGACCTCGGAGGTGTCCGTCAGGTTGAGCCGCGCGAAGCTGGCCGCCGTGTTGAAGGCCGCCGTCTGGACGGGCTCCACTGCGTTGGCCGAGTTGGACAGGCGGGTCGTGGTGATGTCGTCGGTCGTGGTGCCCGTGAAGCCGAAGCCCAGCGTGGCCTTGTCCTGGCCGGGGCTGTTGATGGTCAGCTCGTTGCAGAGGTTGCCCTTGGCGTACTCGTACTCGTCGCCGGTGCCCGTGGGCTCCTGGAGATCATCGTAGGCCAGCTCGAAGGTGAAGCTGCGCTCGAGGAAGTCGGCGTCGCTCACTGCCACGTTCTTGATGAACGGACCGTAGAGCAGGTCGACCGCGGTGCTGATCTCGTTGCCGCCACCGTCGAGGGTGGAAACGGCGCCGAGGTTCTGCACCTTGTCGATGGTGATGGTGGCCGCCACGATGGCGGTGATGCGACCAGCGGCCTGGCCGTTGCCGAAGTCGTTGGTGCCCGAGCCCAGGCGGATCGTCTGGCCGACGGAGAGCCCAAGCGTGGTCAGGTCGGTGAGAGCCGAGCCGAATGCCTTGGCCGTGTCGTCCCACGTGCCGTCCGCGATAGCGAAGCCGCAGACGTCGAGACGCGCGCCCGAGGCGATCGTCGGAGTCTCCGCCGTCAGCGCCGAGCCGATCTTCGTCAGGGTCGTGGTCGACAGTGCGATGACGCGCTTCAGGCCGTTGTTGCCCGCGGTGGACCATCCACGCGCGAAGACCAGCGTGCCGGTGACGAGCGCCGCGGAGAGAGCCGAGTGGCTGTACTCCGGGGTGGCGACCGCTGCGAGGCTATCGTAGTCCGAGCCAGCCTGGATGCGCTCCATCAGGGTGCTGTTCTGCCGCTGCGCGAAGACGAAGCCCTCGGCGAACTGCATCACGTGGTCCTTCGTCAGGTCGCCTTCCCACTCGACCGAGCTGTCCAGGTCCGTGACGGAGCCCTTGCGCTGTTGGCGGGTGTTGGAGATCGGATTCCGGGGGACGGTGGTGATCGTGGCCCCGTAGGCCCCGATGCTGTTCGGCTCGAGCTTGACCCAGAGAGGGGTGGCAGGCAGGACGCCGATGCTCGTTTCGATGGCCACGGCCATCGCGAGGTTGTTGGTGAGTGAACGTGCCATGATGGGCTCCTGAAGGGGTTACTTGGTTTCCTGGTAGTCGAAGGGGGCGTCGACAGTGAGCTGATACCACTCGCCGTCCTGGCCGGACTCGCGGACGTCTGCGCTGATGAAATAGAGGCCGCTGAAGCGCGTGCCCTCGAAGATGTCCCGCGTGGCATCTGCCAGCAGGTCCAGAGCGCGCAGGCCCTGGTCCACGGGTCCGAAGATCTGCACGAGGACTCGACCTCTGCGCAGGAACTTGCGGGAGCCAGCCTTGCCCAGGGAATCT
>TARA_R110000764_G_scaffold77649_4_pt1 | contig 42170 bp, 38 predicted proteins | sample TARA_R110000764 | Tara Oceans TARA_R110000764 (sample SAMEA4398111) | marine metagenome | biome: Polar Biome; feature: [SRF] surface water layer (ENVO:00010504); material: water (ENVO:00002006), including particulate matter (ENVO:01000060) such as... | depth 5 m | reverse complement strand
CTGGCCGGATCGCCGATCATCTGCGCGGCGGCCGGATGATGGGCGAGGGCCATGTCTTTCAGTTCGTCGGCACCCAGCAGAGCGCGGGCATGGAGATCGCCCCAGGTCCAGACAGCGCCATTTTCCCGCTGGAGGCTGACGATACAGGCAACGAGCAGCTCGCGGGCGGCCTCTGCCCACATCGGGTCGCTGCTTTTCGGAATGAACCGGGCGGCCAGCTCCCGCGCGTCCTGCTTGGTGACACAGTCGGCCGAAATGTCCCAGACTGCTGATCGCTTGTCCTGCGGTGCGATCAGCGTGATCTCGTCCGGCAGGCGTTCGGTCATGTCGCCCTTGGTGTCGAGGATGAGCATCTTGTCGCCCCAGCGCATGGCTTCCAGGATCATGTGCTGGATGGTCTGGGTCTTGCCGGATCCCACAGAACCCGAAATCAGGCAGTGACGCGATTCCCGGTCCCGGCTCATGGGGAGGCCGGGTGGAAAGTCGATCCCCGCACCGGTCTGCCTGATCTCCCTTCTGCTTGTCCTTCTTATCGCGGCGTACGCTTTTCTTCCGGTCAGGCGCACCGGACCGCGTACGACTTTTGGTGCCGACTTTTCCGCCATGGCAAGGCGCACAAAGCCGAGCAGGCTGAGGGCTGACAGGGCGCCGAGGCCTGCAACGCCATTGTGACGAAGATTGAACGCTTCGTACGTGCCGTAGTGCTGCATGACAGCCCGGCAGCGCGGCCAGTGGTATGATCCGGCGGGATCATGGATGATGGATGTGATTCGGGCCTTGCCGCAGCGATCCATGAAGGCCGCATCATGACGCGCGAACAGGCCGTCTTCGGCGATTGCGCCCGGACGTATCCAATCGAAGCCGACCTTGTAGGCGCCATAGGCGGCAAGGCCGGAAACGAAGCCGATGACAAAAAGGGTAATCTTGAGAGAGCCCATTTATGCTTCCTGACGTGTCGGTTGACCGCTGAGGGCATGGAGCAGTTCGTCGAACATCGACTCCAGGCGTCCAAGTGATCCGCCGTTCTGGTGGGTTGAACTGGCAACAGCCTGCAGGTCCTGGGACAGGGCAGCGAGCCTGCGCTCGATCTTGAGGAGTCGTTCGGCTTGGGCGAAGGGATCGCCATCGGTCAGGCCGGACCGGATCAGTTCACGCGCAACACCTGTCGGCGTACCCGAGATGCGCCGCGCACGCGCCGCCAACTGATCAATGTCGGACGCGGCAAGGCGAATGGACAGAGGCCGCGTCGGCTCAGACATCGCGCTTGTGCGTGGTGTCGGCCTGGGACTTTTCGCACTCCGCCAGCCATTTGAGAACGGTCCGGCGCCGGTAGCGCACCGCTGCACCGAGCTTCATGAACGGTGGTCCACCGCCACGGCAGCGCCACGTGGCCAGGGTGCAGGCTGGAACGCCCGTCAGTCTGGAAACGGAAGGGGTGTCGATGGCTTCATCGAGCCAACCGGGATTGTCCTGAAGGATATCCTCGATTTCCGGAAGATTGTGATCGGGTCTGGACATGGGACTCTGCTCCTCTCGTGATGAGTGAGCTCAAGCCCAGCATGCGGCGCGCGGGCGAAAAAGAGGAATGATTTCGTCTTATTGCATCCTCATTTGTGCTTGCGCATCCATGCGGCCGGATCTGCCGCAAGGGACAGCCATGAAACGCAATCCTTTCATTGTTGGCACAAACTCAGGCATCGCCCCGCATAGGCGGTTCGCGATCGTCTAGCATGCCGGCAAGGCGCCTGAGGATGGTAGTCTCGTTTGGCACGTCGGCCATGTCGAATTCCTCGAGTGCGCGTTCGTACAGCCTGCCCGCGAGTTCCTTGCGTGGCATGTCCGGATCGCTCTCGTTGAGCTCCAATGCCCATGAGGCGATCGCGGGCCATGCGCCGAGGGCCGGACGGCCGCGTTTGGTCTGTGCCGCATGTCCTTGTCTATCATTGGCAGGTTCGGAGAGCGGATGATCGTTTGCAGCCGGGTTGTCGCCAAACAGGCGCTTGAATCGGGAAGACCGCTGGTCGAGCCATGTCTGCAACATCCGGCGCGGAATGTAGAGCCCGGCGAGATAGGCGCGTCCGGCTTCTGAATACGTGCTGAGTGGCAGGCGGACCAGTGCTGTCAGGGCGTCTTGCTTGCCATGCAGATACATCTTGCCGTCGCCGTGCTTGAGCAGGTCGTCCCAGGCGGACTGATCACCTGGCAGGAGTCTCATACAGTACACGACGCTCAGCAGAGTCTCACAGCTGCCTTCGAAATATTCGAAGGGGCGCGGCCTGAGACGGAGTTGCCCTTCGGTGAGTGTTGCGGGCGGTGCTTCGATCGGGATTCGCAGCCAGTTTTCCGGATCATCGCGTTGTGAGTGATCGTAGTCATTATCTTCATACTGGCAGGGCGGGTTGAAATCGCCGTGCCAGGCTGCCCGTACCAGCATTTCCAGCATGGCGTCGGGGGTCGCATACGGTTCGCGGTTCGCCAGAAGTGCGGCCGCAGCATCGAAACGGATAAGCGTATCGTCCAGCGGAGAAATGGATTGGGTCATGCCTGCCTCCCGTCTTTGGAAAAGCCTCAGCAGGATACATGCCAAATTATCCCATAAATAGAAAAAATACTCTCATAGGTAGATACCGTATCCTTTCTTGCGGTCTCTGGCGAGCCGTGTCCGAGGCGAGGACTTCTGTCTCATCCAGGGCGGCTGTTTACCTCGTTTCGGGATGCCGCTCAGTTAAAGGACTATCTGACGTCCCAAACTTTGATGTCACCCACCTTAGGTGTCATCGGGTTCGAACCCATTTACTTCTTGGAAATGAGCATTGCGGCGCTGGAATAGGAGGAGACGAAATACGGTACCGAGTAAGTGAGGGGGATTTTCCAGATATCTGGAATGGAGCCTGCCAGTATGAGGTCGCCTTGATTGATAATAACCAGAACTGTTCCGACGATGAGTGAAACACGAATCGCGCGCTCCTGTGTTGCTCTCAGGAGATAGGCTTCCCAAAATTCCATCGCAAACAAACCTGGTCCAGATTACAAATCGGTTCTTCTGACGCGCGTGGTCTCAGCCATGCCGCTATGTGCCGTCGGCCTCTACGATGCCATTCATTGGACTTCGGTCGGAAGGGGGAGTCTGGTTAAGTGCTCTTCTCCTTCCAGCAGTCGAGCAGCCTCAAGCGCAGCCATGCAGCCCAGGCCTGCCGCCGTAACCGCCTGGCGATAGGTTTCATCGGCCACGTCGCCCGCAGCGAAGACACCTGGAACATTCGTGGCGGTGGAGTTAGGGGCTGTAACCAGGTAGCCATTGGATTTCATCTCGAGTTTTCCCTGAAACAAGGCCGTGGCAGGGGCGTGACCGATCGCAATGAAAACACCATGAGCAGGAACATCGGTTGTTGTGCCTGTCAGACTGTTTCTGATCCGGGCGCCTGTCACGCTGAGGGGATTCTCATCGCCGATGATTTCCTCAAGTGTGCTATCCCAGATAACCTCAATTTTGGGATGTGTGAGGAGACGGTGCTGAAGGACCTTTTCGGCCCTGAAACTGTCACGCCGATGGACGATCGTGACCTTGCTCGCAAAGTTTGTCAGGAACAGCGCTTCTTCGACCGCCGTATTCCCGCCGCCGACGACAATAACCTCTCTTCCACGATAGAAAAAACCATCGCAGGTGGCGCAGGCAGATACGCCATAACCCTGAAATCGCTTTTCCGATGGCAATCCGAGCCAACGAGCCTGGGCACCCGTCGCGACGATAATCGTGTCAGCGGAATAGATCGTTCCGCTTTCACCTGACGCCTGAAAGGGCCGCGCACCGAAATCTACCGACGCAATATGGTCTTCAGCAATCCCTGCGCCCATCAGGAGCGCGTGCTCCTGCATCTTTGCCATAAGTTCCGGGCCCTGAATTTCACTGAAGCCCGGATAGTTCTCCACCTCGGTCGTTATGGTAAGCTGCCCCCCAGGTTGGAGCCCGGCCACGACAAGCGTGCTACGCATGGCGCGTGCGCCATAGATTGCTGCAGTCCAGCCGGCTGGTCCGGATCCTATAATCAGGATTTCAGCATGGCGCGAAATTGATTCAGGAGCCAACATCATTCAGGAACCTCAAACCGGCCAGTAAGCTCTCTGCTGAGCTTCAGCAGGTCCTCGGCGTGTCCATCATCTGTTGCGAGAGGAGAGTGCGGTGCCATATGGCCCGTGAATTCCACATAGTCACCTGAAGTATACTTGCTGCCGTTTGCCAATATCCCATCGACGACCATGTTGGCCGATTTGCCCGGAGAGCTGATCAGCTTGATGAAGGGAACCAGAAGAGGCATCACGTTCTTGAAAACGAACCGCTGGACCGCTCCTCGCTCTCTCGCAAGGTTGGTGCCTGGCATCAAGCCAGGGTCAAAGCAGTAGAAATTCGCTTTTGCTGGGAGACATCGCTTCGCCATTCCGCGCGCATAGAGAATGCAGCAGAGCTTGGAGGCGGCATATCGATCCTGTCCGAGTTCCACCTCGGTTCCAGGCACTCCAGGGTCACCTTGTGCAATGGCCGAGGCGCTTGGAAAGACAGCCCCGCGGAATCCGCCGGCCTTGGCGACAGGATCATCGGGATTGTGGGTGCCGCTGCCAATGGTGACGACCTTTCCCCCGGCAATCAGGTTCGGGAGGAGTGAATTGACCATCAAAAAGTGGCTGAGAAAATTGACCGCAAATGTCATCTCAACCCCGTCGGCCGTCATGACTTTGGGCCCGATAATCTGAAGGCCGGCATTGCAGACAATACCGGACAATTTCTCTCCCCGTTTTGAAAGCGCCTGCTTGGCTGCCATCACAAAACAACGCGTACTGTTCAGGGACATCAGGTCCAGGTCGAGTACTGTCAGCTTTCGTGAAGGAATCGCGCCGCGGAGTTTTCTGGCGGTTTCATGATTGCGAACGCCGGTGATGATATGATCAGCTCCGGAGGCAACAAGGCGCCTGGCAATCTTCAGCCCCATACCTGAAGTTGCCCCGGTGATCAGGTAGGTGCCGCTCACGGTTTTCTTGGTCAAACTCTATCTCCCAGCTTTTGGCGGCTTTTTGGAGTGCTCTGCGAGCATCCGGCTTTAGTTCCGAAGTGCAGTTCCACCAAAATCTTCCAGTTTCGTGATCGTGACACCATGGCCCATCATGACTGAAACGAAGAACATGACCGTCGCGCAGATGATGATGGCGTCGGTAAAGGCTCTCTCCGACCAGCCAGCAGCGAACACTTTGTCTGCATCGCGCTGCAGCAGTTTGTATGATTCGGTCGCGAGCTTGCGGACGTATAGCAGCAAGGGCACGAGCTTCTGATCAACTGCTGCGGATTCCGGATCTTCCAGAACCTGATGGAAAAGTCCCTGGTCAACATTGACATCAAGTCCCAATGCTTCAGCCAGAGGAAATTCGCCTGCGCTTGCATTCCCGAAGCCTTTCAAGGAAGCATAATATGCTGCGATCAGTGCTTTTTCATCTTTGGAGAGCTCTGACGGTGCGGCCATGACCCGCCCGGGAAGCGCCCGCCATGCCTTGAGCAGATCACGCTCGGTACTCCAGACATCCGTAGACGTCGCTTGCTCGGGCAGGAAGGAAAAATGGGCCATCACGAGTGCGCCTTCTTCTTCTTGTTGCCGACCACGCCAAGCTGCCGGCCGCGCCGGATTGCTTTCAGCGTATTGAAAAGTCCGTACTTCGATATGCTTTCGCGCATCACCAGCAAGACATTCTGCCGGCCGGTTCCTTCCCCATGCCCATATTTTCCCCGCCCACGAATGATGGCGTGCACAGGCCCGATGTCGGTAAGATCGACGTCATCAGCTCCATGCCCGATCATCATCACATTCATGAATGCGAACAGACCGCTCATCTTGATTGCGTCTGAGGCTGTCTGCTCTGACCACCCGGCTGCCATGAGATGCTCAATATCGGTCCTGGAGAAGCGCGTGGGCTCGTCGCAGAGCTTTTTTACAAACACCAGAAGCGCTTTCGTCTTCTTATCGACCGGCGCGTCTTCGGGATCCGTCATCATGTCCTGAAACAGAGACTGATCGATGCCGTAGGCAACAGCGACGGGATAGTGCGCTGTATAACAATGCCGGCAGCCACGGAGTGCGGAACTGTATGCGCCGATCAGCTCCTTTTCGCCTAATGTGAGTTCGGAATCGCTCGCCATGATGCTGACGCATATGTCAGGCCAGGCGCTGTAGGCCTCCGGATGAAGTTCCCAGACTGTTGGTCCGACAGTTTCTTCGGGCAGTGATGATACAAAAGCCATCGAGTGTCTCCCTCGTCTTCTCATTCGTGGAATTTGGCATGGGACCAGCTCTTCATTCCAATCGCTTGTTCGGAAGCAGGTATCTGTGCGGGCGATCCCTCGGGGTCACTCGACCGGAAGCGCCGAACTGATGTCGGCCAGAAGCTTCACGATCCAGTTGAGTGCCGGGTCATGCGAACAAAGAGGGCTCCAATAGGCAAATATTTCGACTGATGGAGCATCGAATGGCGCCGGGTGAATCGTCACAATTCCAGCCGAAGCCATCCGCATCGCAAGGCGCTTCTGGATGAGAGCAAGACAACCGCTGTTCGCAACGATCTCCGGCAGTGCCGTGAAATGGGGAACACTCACCACCTGGTGCGAAGGGCGTTCAATTTCGGGCCATAGCTGAGACATCGAAACACTATCGAATTGATGCATTTCAAAAGTTGCGTGGGGTGCCGCAATATAAGTCTCGAGTGTGAGCTGACCACGAAAGGGGGGATTTGTGGCTGACGCAATGACAACACGCTCATCGCGGAAAAGCCATTGGCTTTCGAGTGCTGTGCCGATGTGTTCGGCGCCCCGGTCGGACATGATCGCAATGTCGATGTCGCCATAAAGGAGATGTTGCTCCAGGTTTCGGCTTATAGGGTGGAAGCGCACGCTGGTCGCTTCAGACTGTTCATGTAAATGCCTGGCGATGTGACCTCCGAGCATATACGCAACATAGTCAGTCGCTGCGATGTTGAACTGGCGTGCCTCCGTTTTCGGGTCAAACGTGCTCGGCTGATAAAGGGCTTCAATGCTGCGGCAGGCTTGCTCAACCCTGTACTGAATAGCCTTTGCAAATGGTGTCGCAATCATGCTGCGTCCGTCCATCACCAGCAGTTCGTCATCAAACACGCTTCTGAGCCTTGCAAGGGCTCCGCTCGTCGCCGATTGACTTAGATTGATGTTTTCCGCAGCGCGAGAAACGCTTTGGGTAAGGATAAGCTCACGTAGGATCGGAAGCAGATTCAGGTCCTGGCGGCGCAAAGACATGGGCTGCTCACTCCCCTGCCAGTGCGAGCTGCAACGCGATCTCGGCATCGTTCAAGTCCGACGATGCAAGGCGATACCCATGAATTGCGCGACCAAGACATACAGCGCCAAGAATGCCCAGTCCTGCCAGTGTCCACGCCAAGGCAATTCCGATGGTTTCATCTCCTTCAAGAAAGATCATTGAAATAACTGGAGGGAGTGCTGGGCCGACAATCATCGCCAGTACGAGCGCTGATGCGTAGTACAATGCCGATATCTGCCCGCGCATCGCGCTCGGAGTGATCGCCTGCAGCGCAGCGACTCCAGCAGAAAACGGCATAGCGGCCAGGAAGAACAGTATACCGGTGGCAGCCAGGGCAGCCTCTGGCGTTGCCGCATTGGCGGCAAAGAGAGCAACTGGTGTAATCAGTGTTCCTGCAATCATGAGCACGACCAGCCGCATATGCGGCCCTCGCCGCGCAGCGAGCGTGTCGGCGAGTAACCCGCCAGCAATGATCCCAGTCAATGACCCTGCCAGTACGGCGATCCCGAGTCCGCGCCCGACGATCGCAGGTGAGAGGTCGAAGGTTCGCTCCGCTGCGGCCGGCGCCCATGCGTTCAATCCGTAGCCAAGTGAACCGAAGGCGGCCATGCCAAGCGTGATCCAGCCATAAGCAGAAAGGTGCTTCCGGACATAGGAAAACACGTCCGGTAGCGAAGGGGGGGCTGATCTCGATTTTCGTGGCGGGTCTTTTAAGAATGCAATCAGTGCCACGGCGATGAACCCGGGCAGTCCAACCGCGACGAAGACCTGCTGCCATGCGTTCAACTCACCCAGTAGCGGTGCATCATATGTGCCGACGCTAAGCGCACGCCTGTACAGTTCACCGCCTCCGATATATGCAACTCCCGAACCAAGGTATATTCCTGACTGGTAGACTGATAGCGCCCGACCAAGTACGCGCTTATCAAATCGGTCAGCAATCATGGAGTATGCTGCCGGTGCGAGCGTAGCCTCTCCGACACCAACAAAAATGCGCGCCACAAAAAGCCCGGCAAATGACCCCATTGCCCCGCAGGCTATCGTGGCGGCACTCCAGACGATCACACCACCTGCGAGAACAAGCTTGCGGTTCTGTGTATCGACCAGTCGACCAGCAGGAAGCCCAAAAACGGCAAACAGGAGCGCAAAGGCGAGCCCCTGCAGCAATCCCATTTCGATGTCGGTCGCGCCGATAGTGCTGCGAATAGGATCAACCAGAAGGCTGATCACCTGACGATCAACAAACGCCAGCGTGTTGGCCAATGTCAGCACAAGCAGAAGGCAAAATGCCCCGAGAGATGACTTCTTCACCTGGCCAATCCTCCCATCAATGTGTATTTGATTTCCAAATATTCATTTATTCCGTATCGGGAGCCTTCACGGCCGAATCCGCTTTCCTTCACGCCTCCGAACGGCGCCACTTCCGTGGAGATGAGCCCTTCATTAATGCCGACCATGCCGTACTCGAGTGCATGCGACATCCGCCATGCGCGTGCCAGATCCTTCGTGTAGACATAGGCGGCCAGACCGAAAGCAGTGTCATTTGCCAGACCTATCGCATCGTCTTCAGTCGAGAATCGGAAGAGTGGCGCCAGCGGTCCAAAGGTTTCCTGAGTAGCCACGTCAGACACAACGGTGACATCTCCGAGCACGGTTGGCTGGAAGTACGTTCCACCCAGTGCGTGAGGTTCACCGCCATGCAGTATAACGGCCCCCTTGCCGACAGCATCACTGATATGGGCTTTCACCTTCTCTACAGCGGCAGCGTCAATGAGGGGACCTTGATCGACCCCCGGTTCGGTTCCGGCGCCGATTTTCAACGCCGCAACGGCTTCCACGAGTTTCGTGGAGAACGCCTCGTAAATGCCGTCCTGAACCAGAAACCGGTTTGTACAGACGCAGGTCTGGCCTGCATTGCGGAATTTTGAATCCATTGCGCCTTGGATGGCGGCATCGATGTCCGCGTCATCGAATACGATGAAGGGGGCATTTCCTCCCAGCTCAAGGCTGAGCCTTTTCAAGGTGCCCGCGCTCGCAGCCATCAGCTGCTTGCCGATTTCTGTCGATCCGGTGAAGCTGATTTTCCGTACGATCGGATTTCGCGCTATTTCTCCCGCGATCCTGGATGCACTGCCCGTCACGACAGAGAACACCCCGCCGGGAATCCCTGCGCGCTCTGCCAGGGCGCATAGGGCCAAAGCCGATAGTGGCGTTGCCGATGCGGGCTTGACGACGATCGTGCAGCCGGCCGCAAGGGCAGGGCCCACTTTTCGAGTGATCATCGCAGACGGAAAGTTCCAGGGCGTGATTGCGGCCGTCACGCCAACAGGTTCACGCGTCACGATGATCTGTGATCCCGCTTTGTGGGATGGGATAATGTCGCCATAGGCTCGCTTGGCCTCTTCGGCAAACCACTCCACAAAGCTCGCCGCATAACGGATTTCGCCAAGCGCCTCCGCGATTGGCTTGCCCTGTTCGGCTGTCATTATGGCGGCCAGATCGTCTTCATTGGAAATTATCAGGTCAAACCAGGCGCGTAGGAGATGAGAACGTTCCTTGGCGGTCAGCGTTCGCCACTTCGGCAGCGCGGTTTCTGCTATTTCTATCGCGCGCCGCGTTTCGGCCTCTCCCATTCGGGGGACCGAGGTAATGACCTCCCCACTCGCTGGATTGGTGACGTCAAAATGATCTCCTTCATCAGCCGTCACCCAATTGCCGCCTATGAAGGCCTTGCTTTTGAGAAGACCGGGGTCGCGCAGATTGAGGGTCACGTGTATTGCCCCCTTCAACTGCCAAGCCGTTCGGCGGCCAGTATGGCAAGCCATCCATCTGCAGCGTTGTGTTTGGCAAGCGCCGCGCGTGCAAAATCCAGCAAGGCGCCTTGAGCGTCAGCTACGGAGTCTGTTTTATTTATCGCGCGCCAGCGATCACAGAATTCCTTGACCGAAGCTTCATCCGGAACCGAGCTGACAGTTCCCAGGATTGCGCGTTCTGAAAAGGATAACCGGCTGGTCAGCGGTGCGGCAGTCAACACGCCGGTGACCCCGATCGCATCGCCGCTGGGCGGACGGGGGAGTTCGAACAGCGCATCCGGCCTGGTTTCCATGTACCATTCGCCGCCGAGACGAGACAGGGATGCGAATTTCCGCGGATCAATACTTGCGCCATCCTCAAACAGGATCTGCTCGTCGACGTGCAATTTGATGACGTCGCATATTACGAGGTTTCCTGAAGCACGCTGATCTCCCAGCGAGACGACCTGCCGGAGCCTGCACTCCAGGGCTATTTTGGCTTCCGCGACGCGATAAGCGCTGACGCTATCTCCTTTTACTGGTGTAAGTCCCGTTTTCTCGAACTCGTCGATGTCTGGCGCGAATACTGCGCTGGACAGATTAAGCTGGTCTCCCAGTGCGCGGTCGGCGATGTGGACTATGCAGTCCCGGCTTTCGACAACGTTTCTAAGGGTGTCCTTCTCACTTCCAGCGGCAGGTGTTGAAACCGAGAAAACGAGAACGGGTGGATTGGCGCTAAAAAAATTGAAATAGCTGAAGGGGCTTAGGTTCCTTGTTCCATCAGCCGCAAGCGTGCTTACGAATGCAATGGGTCGTGGCGCAACAGCACTGCTGAATATCTTGAAAAATCCAACAGGACCTTCGGTAAGCGGATCAAACGTCTTCATGATCGGGTAGCCAGACATGCGGTGAATTTCCTTTTGGAGCAGAGGGGGCCTTGTCGATGCTCGCTTTGAGATCGAGTTTTATGATGATTGACTACCTCGGATCTGGAGAATGCGGTGAACCGGGAATCGAATGTATCAGGGGTGGAGTGCGGGACCGCTGCCATCGCCTGGGGACGGTTCGAACCGGAGGCGGGAAGTGAGGGCGACAGGGTCCCATCCGCCCAACAAAAAGTAAGAGCAATCCGGATCGCTTCCGAGGTAGTAAGGGCAGGGCCATGACCATTAGTGTCCGGCAAGTTCGTCTGTGACGCCGTTTGTCAGGGATCCAACACCCGGAATGTTTACCGTGATCGTGTCGCCTGGGCCTAGCCATCGCGGCGGTGACATGCGCCCCCCGATACCAGGCGGCGTCCCGGTGGCGATGATATCTCCCGGACGCAGGGCGATGAATGTCGAGATGTAGTTGATGAGCTTGGGAATGCCGAAGATCAGGTCGGAGAGTTTTCCATGCTGCATCTGCTCACCATTGAGGTGCGTAAAAACCTCCATAGCGTCAGGCTGGGGGCAACTTGAAGCCGCTGTTATGCATGGACCAAAAGCACCGCACCGGTCGAAGTTTTTTCCGGCTGTTGCCTGCGTTCCGTGCAATTGGTACTCGCGTACGCTGTGCTCTCCCATTGGACAGTAGCCGGCAACGTGGCTGAACGCACTTTCAGTTGAGATGTGTCGGCCGCCCAACCCGATCATGAGGGCGACCTCCCCTTCCCAGTCCAGTGTATGAGATGCTGCAGGTCGTACAATCGGTTGACCGCAACCAACAAAACTGGACGGAAATCGCGAGAAGAAAGTTGGTTGAGTCGGAACGTCCCGACCGGACTCGGCAGCGTGAGCGCCGAAGTTGAATCCTGCGCAGAGTATTCGGGCTGTTTCGTCGATAGGTGCGAGAAGGTCGGCCTCGCGAACGCTTGTTGGCGGACATAATTCTGCAATTTCGGCCAATACACCGGCATTCAAGCCTGCTGCTGCGGCCCCTACGGTGCAAATTGCAGCACCAGATGTGACATCTCGCCAGTCTCCAGATCGAACTTCAACAACGACCGCAGAACTCGACGACTTGGCGATCTTGCCAATCCTCATGTTTGTTTCCTCCCAGGAATGGACTGGTAATGTCCCGATCAATCGTTATTGGTACTGAAGTTGATCGACTACGCAGGAGTGTAACCAAATGACTACAGGCCCGTCAAGCGATTTGGATCAGGGGCGCCCCACGGGGAAAAAGGAAGTCATGGAAGCGCTGACCCAAGCCGCGAGCGAGCTATTTGGTCAGCTCGGCCCGGACGCTGTGTCAGTTCGCGACGTCGCGTTAAAGGCAGATGTGAATCACGCTCTCGTTCATCGTCATTTCGGCACAAAGGAGAAACTCCTGCAGGCGGTTCTGGACGAGCATGCTCGGGCTTTTCGGGATGCGATGCTGGAGGGGGATGATTTTGGAGCGACGCTGGTGCGTTTGTTCGATGTCGCAAAGGAACGCCCGGCGTTCACAATGATTGTAGCCCAGCTATTGCTTGGGGGGGATGCCCCGAATGCATTTGTCGCGCAGGAGGGTGGGCTAAGGGCGCTGGCAGACCGCGCGGCAAAAGGCAAAAGCAAAGCGAAGATCGAGGCCGCAACGGTTGTTATTGCAGCAGCCGCAGCGTTGAATTTGGGCTGGCACCTATTCAGTCCGTTCATTGTGCATGCTCTGGATTATAAAGGCGATCCGGAGAAGATTGAAGCGGGCGTCAGGCGGATCATGGGTGAGTTGGCCAACAATCTTCCGGACTCGAAAAACTGAAAAGCTTCCCGCGGGCTCTTCCTGACCCGGTGATCTAGTACGTATAGCAACAAAAACAGCACAGCGGCCGGATGGGTTCCAGAATGTCTCAATTGCGGCAGTGACAGGCCATCGAAACGGCAGGCTGATTCATCGTGGCTCGCGCCACGGTCTTTGATGCGGGCTCGCCGCAGTATCCTCTCGTTAAGTACGCTTAAATTGAGTGTAGTCCTATGGTTGCACTGCATCCGATCTTGGTGTAGTCGACTGGTTGCACTTTGGTGGCGGTGACAAGGACTCCTTTTGATCTTGTCATCGGACCGGGTGCGGGAGTCCGGAAATTCGCTGGAAACGGTGGCTTTCCTCAAACCCCAATCAAAACAATACGCACGGGTCTGAACAGGCGTGCTTCAAATTTAGGGAGAATGTTGTGGCGAGTGAGTCAATTAGCGCATCAGAAGATATGAGCGCCCAGCTTTCCGGGCGTCTCTTCCTGCGCGGCGAGGCCGGCTACGAAGAAGCGCGCGTGGGGCGGATTTGGCATGCAAACAGGCCGGATCGATATCCGGCTGCCGTGTTGATGGCGAAAAGCGAAGATGATCTGGTGAAAGGTGTGCACTTGGCGCGGCTGAAGGGGTGGTCGGTCGCAGTGCGATCCGGTGGTCACAGCTTTCCAGTCTGGAGTGTGCGCGACTCTGGCATGCTGATTGATCTGGGTGGGTACAAAGAGCTTTCCTACGATCCTGCAACTCATATCGTTACAGCGACACCATCGGTCAAAGGTGGCGATGAGCTGAATCCCTACTTGAAGCAGTTCGGCCGTTACTTTGCCGCTGGCGGCTGCCCCTCTGTTGGACTTGGCGGGTTCCTGATTCAAGGTGGAATGGGCTGGAATTTTCGCGGTTGGGGGTATGCGTGCGAGCAGGTCGTTGCCATCGACCTCGTCACGGCCGATGGAAAATTGATCCGGGCAGACGATACCCAAAACCAGGATTTGTTCTGGGCAGCCCGGGGGATTGGGCCTGGCTTTTGCGGACTTGTCACGCGCTATTACCTGAAGACCCGACCCATCACCGGCGGCGTGGCGGTTTCCATGCAGGCCTATCCGGTGGAGCGCTACGAGGATGTTTTGCAATGGTTGTGGGACCAGCATCCCAGCATCTCGGACAAAGTGTACTTCAATGCCGTATCTGCGCGTCCCCCGATGCCAATCCCGGGCCATGATGGCGGGCTGGTCTTCATGATCTGGGCGTGCGCCTTTTGCGACACCCAGGAAGAAGCGGCTGAGGTCCTTGCGCCACTGAAAGAGTGTCCATTTCGCGATGAAGCGATCATGGTTTCAGACGCTCAGCCGACCACTTTGCCGGAACAGCTCTCGCTGGTGGATCAGCTTCACCCCCAGGGTCTGTTCTACAAGGTGGATTCGGCCTGGGTTGATGGACCGCAGCCGGATATCATCAAGGCAATGAGAACATTGGTGATGGACCGTCAGCCTGAAGATACGGGGTACACATTCCTGATCTTCCGGTTGCCTCGGCCAGAGAGCGCACCTGAGATTGCGATGGATTTGGGGACAGATCTGTGCGTTGGAGCTTACATCATTCACGAATCGGATGGCGAGAGCGACAAGCTCCGCGACTGGTTACGTGGCGCGATGGGAAAGTTGGAACCTTACACGGTCGGTCAGAACTGGGGCGACTCGGATCAGACTTTCCGCGAAGTGAAGTGTCTTACAGACACGAGTTGGAAGCGTTACCAGAAGATCCGTGAAATTCGCGATCCTGATGGGGTATTTCACTCTCACCTGGCTGGAGACGGCGGCTTCCAGAATCGCAATGCTTGGGAGGCGGATAGTTGAGTCCAGAAATCAGTAATCGAGGGGGCGCGCGGTGAGTAGCCCAGATTCCTTCGTGTGGATATCCCGATTACGATCACACAACCGGGTTATCTCGTCGTTCTCGGTATTGATTGCTGTATTTGGATTGACTGGAAGCTGTAGCAGGCCTGACGCACATGGTTCCGATCGTGTGCCAGTGCCCCACGCGTGCCAGGCAGATGAAGTGGGATCCGGAACAACAGTTGCACTATTGGGTACAGCTGGCGGGCCCATACTTCGCCGATCGCGATCACAGCCTGCCAGCCTGTTGACTGTCAATGATGTGAGCTATCTGGTTGATGCAGGGGACGGTGCAGCAAGCCAGTTGACGAAGGCTGGAGTGGCCATTCCCCAGATACGTCACATCTTTCTTACGCACCTTCATGCTGACCATGTTGCGGGCCTTGCTCCTCTGCTATTGTTCGCATGGACCTCCGCGGCAGCTCATCCGATGACCATCTATGGCCCGCCTGGGACAAAGCAGCTCCTGAATGCGGGATTAAGTTACATTGAAACCCCAGTCGACATTCACCGTTTGCAATACCCGCCAGTGCCTATGCCGAAAGAGTTGTTTTCCGCGGAAGAGCCCACCTTACGCGAAGGCGTCGATTCCAGTTTGATCTATCAGGATGAAAGCGTCAGCGTGTACGCGGTCGAGAATACACACTACACGACAATGCCGCAGGTAGCGCGTGCATATGGAATCGACCGGTCTTACTCCTATCGATTTGATACACCGGATCGCTCCGTTGTGTTCTCTGGAGACACGGGCCAGAGCGATGCCCTGGTTGCGCTCGCCAAAGATGCGGACATTCTTGTGATTGAGGTAATAGACCTCGACAGACAAATAGACGTCATCCGTTCGATGACCGACTTGCCCGACGAAAAGTTGGCAGTTGTCATAGAACATATGGAGCGGGAACACATATCACCCGAACAGATAGGGTTGCTCGCCGAGGAGGCATCTGTGGGGCAAGTGATTTTGACGCACATCGTGCCTGGCCTGGATGGAGAGCAAGATACCTCTCGCTATTCCGAGGGCGTGAGAAAGCACTATAGCGGGCCAGTCCACCCGGCTGTTGACTTTGACTGCTTCTAACTAAGGCGCGTCCACCGGGATGTTTGGAATCTTGCGATCCAGGCAAGGCTGGTCCGACAAGATGTCATTGTCGTGACCGGAACATTCTTTGACTGATTGCCAGCGGTGGCCCCTTGGTCAAAGCGTTCGAACACCTGCATGCTTCTAGCGTACACGCATGTCGCCCGTGGTGAGTATTCCCGCCGGACGCCAACCCGGACTATTGCTCCTGCGCGTCCACTACAGACCGTTCTTGTAGCGATGCATGTGCTTCGTAGAGCGCTGAGAATGGCCCTGGTCGCGACAGATATTGCGGTCACAAGTCCGTATTGACAGAAGTGTAGTCGGCCGGTTATAGCAATGAAGTCGCTCGGTTACACGACGATGATAAAAGAGAATAATAGGGAGGAGTTGTAATGAGAAATCATGGGGTCATCCGTGATTGGAGGCGCAATGTGCTGTTCGGGGCCAGTGCGCTGGGGTTTGTCTTTTCGCAATCTGCTTACGCGCAAGTCGAAACGTCTCCCTTGTCGGAGGAAGCTCCGGATGAGGAAGAATCAACAGCACGACTTGGTCGAGTTGTTGTGACAGCGCAGCGCCGTGAAGAGTCTGCGCAGGATGTGCCGGTGTCGCTGACAGCGGTCAGTGGCGCAGAGCTTGAGGCAAAGGCGGTCAGTGATCTGGATACGCTATCGCAGGGTATTGTCGGCATAAGCTATGACAATACCAGTATCGCGACGCCCGAACTCTATATCAGGGGTGTCGGCACCAACAGGCGGGACATTGGCAGCGATCCTTCATCAGCCGTCTACGTAGACGAAATCTACCAACCCAGATTTTCGAACGTCCTTTCCGGACTCGTTGACCTCGAGCGCATTGAGGTCCTTCGTGGGCCCCAGGGAACCTTGTTTGGCCGGAACACCATCGGTGGGGCGATCTCGGCCACCACGTCAGCTCCGTCTGACGAATTCGAGGGGCGCGTTTACGGCACTCTCGGCAACAAGGAGAACGTGGCAGCTGGCGGAAGCATTTCCGGCCCCATCACCGATCGTCTTCGCGTAAGACTGAGCGGAGGATACTCCGACGCAGAAGGATTCATGTTCGATGACGTGTCTGGCAAAGACAACGGCGTCCGCAGTTTCACGATCCGCGGCAAGATTGAGTATGATTTGACGGATAACCTCCTGTTCAGGATGGGCGCCAATTATACCGACACCAATCAGGGGGGGACATTCCTGCATGCCGCGAATACGCCGCTGTTTATCGCCAGCCCACTGATCAATCAGGCCGCAGCGCTCGATGGTGACCGATATCACGGCAACTACAGTCGTCCAGGTGAAAATGCTATCGAGAACCAACAGGTGGACGCCCGCCTGATCTGGAATGCGGACGCCGTAACAGTTACTGCGATCGGAAGCTGGATCGGCTTCGAGCAGACAGCGTCACAGGATCTCGATGCCACGGCGTTCGATATCGTCAACTATGATGGGGCGACAAATACAGACACTTACAGTGCCGAGTTGCGAGTTGCATCCAATAACGGCGGGGGGGCAACATTTGGCGACCGGTTGTCCTGGGTCGCAGGCGTGTATTTCTTCAACGATCAGGGTGACGAAAGCGCACTCTTCACCACTGGTGTGGACAGCATTGTCAGTTTCCTGGCAGCGAATCCGACACTGACACCACCATTCAATCCTGGAACGCTCCGCAAGCCTGACCAGACGAATCAAAGTACCGATATGACCAGTCTCGCGGTGTACGGTCAGGGAACGCTGTCGCTTACTGACAAGCTCAGCTTGACGCTGGGGGCAAGGTATACGGAGGACAACCGCGACTTTGTTCACGATTCCATCAACGGGTTGCCCGGCGTGCCCCTGCCGGTTGTTCCGGTAAGCTTCTCCCGGCCGGGCAATCTGAAATCAGACTCCTTCGATCCCAAGATTGGACTAGAGTATCGCCCCAAAGACGATCTGCTCTTTTACGCATCCTATTCGGAAGGCTTCAAAAGCGGAGCGGTTCAGTCGACAGCAACAACAATTCAGATTGCAGAACGGGTTGCCGCGCCAGAAACCGTGAAGGCCTATGAAGTTGGTATGAAGTCGGAGTTTTTCGACAATCATCTGCGTTTCAATATCGCTGCCTTCCAGAACGAGTTCGAAGACTTGCAAGTGCGGCGAGTAGTTGTTTTCCCAGGCGGCTTTTCTTCGGCAATCATCGAGAATGCCGCCAGCAGCATCATCAAGGGATTGGAAATTGAATCATCGGCGGTGGTTACACCGCAGCTTCAGATCAATGCCAGTTATGCCTGGCTCGATGCGTCCTACGATTCCTATGTTGTCGACGCAAATGCGGGTATCGACTTCAGTGGCAATGATCTGGTTCGCACGCCGAATCATCGCTTCAACGCAGACGCCGTCTATACGAAGGACCTGCGGGATGCCGAACTGCAGCTAAGATTGGCGTACAACTATATTGGCGAATTCTACTTTCAGCCAGCCAACCTTCCCCGAGACTTCGAAGACGCGCATGGCCTCGTCTCCGCGTCGGCCCGTTACACTTTCCCGAACAGGACCACGAGTGTTCAGCTATGGGGCCGAAATTTGGGTGACGAGGAATATCGCACCTATTCCAACTTGCTGGACCAGCAGGTCACGGAAGGGTGGTCCGAGAGGAGAACCTATGGGGTGACGGTGATGCAGAGATTCTGAGGGAAGATCGTGGTCAGCCGGTGCGCCAAAAGCGGAGTTCCCGTGCGCGCCGGCAACACATCGCGACTGCTTATTGCCAAGGAAGCCCGGAATGTCGGGTCCCATGATTGGCGCTCAGGCCACCGAAAAGCATTCGGAAATTTTGCGGCGTATCGCGTTCGCTCGTGTCGGAAACAAAGGAAGTAATCCATGCCAAACCGCTCTCTACCCGGAAAAATGATCGATCAGCGCAGTTTTGCGACACAGGATACTGATGTGTGGTCCTCGCACATTGTGCGAGGCAGTGAGATATCGAGTGCGATCAGTATGCTTTCGCAGGGTCCAAGCGGGGCCGATGGCCGCCGCGAAGCTCTTGTCGCTCATCCATCCAGCAAGGAGCCTGGTATCGGACTGGCGCCAGGAATCGCAGTTGTCTTCGGAGTTCTTCTGCCGGGCGAGCAAGCGCGCCCTCGTCGGCACAATGCGTCCAGTTTCACCATGGTGCTTGGTGGTGGTGCGAAGGTGGAAGTTGGCGAGCGGCGGTTTGAAGTTGGGGCACGTGATAGCTGGAATTCACCTGGTATGCACGTGGAGAAGATCGCAAATACCGGGTCTGAACCATTCACATATGTGAGTTACTCCAACGCTCCGCTGCTGCGAAAGCTGGAGGTATTCTACGAGGAACTCGATCCGGTCGTCGGCGGCGACGCGGCAGAACACGCGCAGGGTGCTGCGGCTTTCACGTCGAAAATAGCCAGAGCCAAGGAGTCGGCGGGTGGGCCTGTGCCGGTGGGCGAGAGTGGTGCCATGCTACTGCCCTATGAGCATTTGATCGACCCGGATTTCGTTGAGTCCCACGCGCTGGTGTGGCGGTGGGACGACCTCGCTGATCACCTCGGGCTCGTGCGTTCACTGAAAACGGGATATACAGGCCGACCGCTTTGGTGCCTGTACAATCCGGCAACGGGTACGCGGAACGGGACGACCTTTTCGTTCTTCGCGACCATGACTGCGGCTGGACCGAACTTTACCGGTCCCGCCCACAAGCATGTCTCTGCCGCGATCAACTATATTCTCGATGGGAGCGGATACAGCATCGTGGATGGTGTTCGTCTCGATTGGGCTGCCGGTGACATTATGCTGTCGGCGCCCGGCTGGGCACCTCATGGCCATGCAACGAAAGATGATGGAGCCGTCATACTCACCATCCAGGACCACCCTCTGCACATCGGGATGGAGTCGCTCATCTGGCAGGAAGACATCAAGGGTGGCCCGATTTTGACACTGGGGTCGCAAGCCGGCTTCGAAACCAATCTGGCTGAAATGAAAGAGGTTGGCGATGCCTGACCCAGTTGTCAGAAAAAAATCAGTATAGGTATATAAAATGAAATTTCCTCTCTCTGCATTGCAAGGCTCGTTTCCTCCGCTCGTGACACCATTCCTGGACGGCGAAGTAGATTTGAAGGCCTATCAGTCGCTTGCGTCTCACATCATTGATGGAGGCTCCCACGGTATTGTTGTAAATGGCACGACTGCCGAGCCGACGACCCTCACGATTGCCGAAAGAATTTCACTCGTCGACACTGCGGTGACTGTGTCTGCAGGGCGGGTCCCTGTTGTGGCGGCAACGGGGGGGCAGAATTTCCGGGAGACAGTGGAGCTGTCAGACGGAGCGGAAGAATGTGGCGCCGACGCACTCATGATCGTCACGCCATACTTCATCAAGCCGCCGGTCCGAGGCATGGTTGAATACTATGTTGAACTGGCCAAGAGAACCAAACTCCCGATTTTGATCTACCACATCCCGGGGCGCGCGGGCGTATCCTTGCCGCCGACGGCAATTGCAGAGATTGCACGGCGTGCGCCGAACCTGGTTGGGGTAAAGCATGCTTCTACGGACCTAGCATTTGTGACTGAAACCCTGGCTTTGTGTGGCCCGGATTTCAAGATCTTTGTCGGGCTCGAAGAACTCAGCTTTCCCATGATGGCGATCGGTGCTGCCGGGCTAATGAATGCCGCAGGCAATCTGGTGCCGGAAAAAATTTCTGCGCTCGCTTCGGCAGCCCTGGCCGGTGACATGCGTGAGGCAAGACGTCTTCACTATGAACTGTTTGAAATCAACCAGGCCATATTCTGGGACACCAATCCCATTCCGATGAAGTATATGATGCGTCGTCTGGGCATCCTGCCCGTCAACGAACATCGTCTGCCAATGGTGCCTGCAAGCGCGGATCTGGAAAAGCGCCTGGATGAATTGCTCAAAAGGCTGGGTCTTTCTTCCTAATCAAAAACAAATAGCAATCAGTGAGGTCATGGCGGATGGAATTTCGAGGAAAGACTGCGGCGATAATTGGTGGCGGCGGCGGCATTGGCCGCGAACTGGCCCTGGCTCTGGCTGAACAAGGGGCGACTGTCGTCGTAGGGGACATCGACGAAAGCGCTGCGAACGAGACAGCAAACCTTGCCAGGGAAAAGAAGCAATCGATCTTGGCCACAAAATGTGACATTGGTGAGGACGCTTCGGTTCTGTCATTCGCGGACTTTGCATTCGAAGAATTGGGAAAAGTCGATCTTCTCTTTAATCATGCGGGCGTTTCGGTGGGCGGGTTGCTTGAGCAGATTTCGTCTGACGACTGGAACTGGCTGCTTAACATTAACCTGACCGGGCTTGGGCGATCTGTCTCTGCATTTGTCCCGCGCATGGCGGCTCAGGGTGGGGGCTGGATCACGAATACATCATCCGGACTCGGACTGTTCCACGATATGCCGTTCGCTGGACCGTATATCTCGACCAAGGCAGGAATAATTGCATATAGCCGCGCGCTGGCTACCTACACACGCAATCGAGGGATTGGTGTGTCCGTATTCTGTCCCGATGCGACAATGACCAATTTCATGACGTCTGGGCGCATTACTGGAATTCCGAAAGAGATCCTCGCCGCCGGCGTGCCAGCGGATAAGATACAGACTGCCGGGCAAGCGGTTGATACCTTGCTGGAAGGCCTTAAGGCTGAGCAGTTCCTGATTTCCGCTGTGCCAGGAACTTCAGCGAAGCTTCTCGCCATGGCGAAGGCTGATTTGGAGCCCGGAAGTGATGAATTTGACGCTCGCGGTGTGCCGGATATGGTTATTTCGAAGGGCGGACTTCGCGTTCCCCTGGAAGCCCAGGGCGAGGCTCTTGATTTGTTCCGTGAATTTGCAGCTGTAACGCAGCGTCATTATGGCTGCCGGTTCTATGACATTGCGATCAGCGCGAGTGATCCCGAACAGCTTGTGATTTTCGAGGTCTGGGACAGCAAGGCTGCACTTGATGCCCATGCGGCCGCTCCAGGAGCCATGGACCTGATCATGAAATTGTTCGCGCTTGGCGCAACGGATTTCGGGGTTCAGGATATCCACTAGGTCCAGGGTTTTGGCGATTCCTCCCAGACCTCGGCCTTGCAGGGAAATCCTGCAAGGCCGTCCTTTTGACGCGAACCAGACGATCAGGGCTCAGGCCCCAACCTCCCGCGGTGAAACATAGCCTTTCTGGCCTTCACCGGCGCCGAGAGAGTAGATCGGACCTGTCATATCTTCCTGCCACAGCAAGGACCCGGTCGCGATGTGCATCGGGTGGTCCTGAACTGTCAGCACGGTCCAGCCATTGGGCCCATGGTAGTGCGCATGCTCAGACCATGCGGGGGCGGAGAAGAGCAGATCGCCTTCCTCCCAATGGATGCGCTCACCATCGACAACGCTCGAACCCGACCCCCGCGTGTGATAGTTGATCGAGGCGGAGGTATGCCGGTGGCCACGATCGCCGGCATAGGGCGGCACACCTGGTCCGCATCCACCGTATGTCGCGAAATAGGAGCCCGTCGTGCCCTGCCGACGGCCGGTTGCGGGATTGTACAGCAGCCAGATGTTACGCTTGTCGGGGCCGGCCATCTCACCGGGGTCCAGAGGCAGTCTGGGCTCGATGTCGCTCCATGCCCAGTGCATTGCCCGGGAATCGATTTCCTCGATATCTGTCAGATACTCGTACCCGCGAAGCCGGGCGATACCATCCGGCATGAGGATATCCGGAGCGCCGTGGCGGCTGTAGACCTGTTTTTTTTCATCCGTCAGAACGCCTTTTGGTTCGTCTTTCTGTGGAACGGGGCCAGTTTCTTTCACGTAGGCGCCCAGGCGCCGAAGAAATGCAGTATTTGCATAGCTCAGCCAGACAAGGGGTTTTGATCCCCGCACTTTGTAGGTGAAGGGTTGCATGGGCGGAATTGTCCAGACATCGTGGCGCGCGACCTGAAGCTCACGGCCAGCGCTGACTTGGCCTTCTCCCTGCAGGCAGAGCTCGATACGGTTTGCATTGTCACGCGCGACTGTTCGGGTTTCGCCAGGCAAGATGACATTTATTGTGACTTCAGTCGCAGGCGTGAGACTCTCGATGCCGTCTGAACACATCGGGTGCACAATACTGCGGGCACGGTTCTCATCTTCTTCAATGCGGGCATTGATCAGGCCATTGATCTGTTCCTCTATTTGGTGACGCTTCACCAGGAAGGGCGACCAGTGTTCAGCCCTGGATTGTGGGTCCGGTGCAGTGAGGCGAAACGGGGATTCTTGGCGTTCGAGCATGTTCACTCCTGTAAGTTTGTCCAATCGGGATTCACCTTGGGGCTCTCGCAAACAAAGTGTAGTCCCATGGTTACAGTAAGGGCAGCCAATCAGGAATAGGTAATCATACGGAGGCGCGTGGAGGCATCTACCGGAATGGCCCGCGTAATTCTGAGGTGGTCCTGTTTTCCTGCACAGTTTTCCGACCTTGCTAATGTATATCGGTGTTCATGGTTTCCCGTGGGCCATATTTGCCGATGGCTTCATTCAGGGCATCGACACAAAAGTCTCCATGCATGGTGTTTGTCACGCGCCAGCTCAGCACTGTTCGCGTTGCCCAACCCATGATCGCCACCATATACAGATACCCCCGGACGATCGGGATGAAGGTGATGTCCGAACACCAGACTTGGTCCTCCCGCTCGCGAGAGAGATGTGAAGTATCAAAGATGCCGGCATGGCGCCGGATAATCATTTTTCGAATATCTCTCAAAAAATATAGAATTTACGAGATTTATAATCATTTTTCGAGTATGCTGAAAAATCGGGAACGACCCCAAATGTAATGATTATTCGAAATGAATGACAAAAATATCGATTTCGGACGAAATGTAAGAATTATTCGGGATCGGATGCTCCCGGAGGATACACAGCCCGTCGGCTACGCCGCGCTGATAGCGGCATACGATCTCGACGTCCCGCCACCCCATTTGCTTTCAGCTGTTCGCGCGGACTACCGGGCGGTGGAAGTGCCCGACTGGACTGTCTACACGAAACGCCACGCGCCAGAACCGAGCCTGGCAGGCCATCTGACATTTGCCTTGAAGTATGAAGGCGTGGACCTGCTTGTCCTGAAATCCCTGTTCCGGGCCACTGGCCCCGCTGCGATCGAAGAATTTGTGACAGCCGCGCCGACCAGCCAGTATGCACGCCGTGCCTGGTTTCTCTATGAATGGCTTCTCGGCGAGGCCGTCGACCTGCCCGATGCCCTGACGGGCAACTATGTGGATGCTATCGACGAGACGCAGCAACTTGCCGGCCGCTCCAGAAATTCCCGACGTCATCGTGTGCGCGACAATCTCCCCGGCACACCGGCATTCTGTCCGCTCGTTTTCCGGACACCGGGCATTGAGGCCTTGCTGAAACTGGATCTGAAGACCGAGGCAGCCGCCGCAATCGGATCTGTGCCAAGGGACACGATTACGCGTGCCGCTGCTTTCCTGCTGCTCAATGATTCAAGAGCCAGCTATGCGATCGAGGGCGAAAGACCGCCGCAGGACCGGATCCAGCGATGGGGCGTAGCGATCGGGCAAGCGGGCGACCGCTCCCTCAGCCATGCAGAACTCCTGCGCTTGCAGGAACTCGTCCTCGGTGACACGCGATTTGTGCACAAGGGCTATCGCAATGAAGGCGGGTTCGTGGGAACGCACGACCGCGTGACCCGTGCGCCAATTCCGGACCATGTCAGTGCCCGGCCTGAGGATCTGCCCGCCTTGATGGACGGGCTGCTGGCCTTTGACGATCAGTATGCGTCCTCGATGGACGCCATCGTCGCCGCTGCCGTCCTGGCATTCGGATTTGTCTATATCCACCCATTCGAGGATGGAAATGGCCGGTTGCACAGGTACCTGATCCACCACGCCCTCGCGCGGGCTGGGTTCAACCCGCCGGGCCTGGTATTCCCGATTTCGAGCGCTATCCTGGAGCACATCGAGGCATACCGCCGCGTGCTGGAATCCCACTCTCGCCGGATACTGCCCTTCGTGGACTGGCGCGCGACGCCCGCTGGCAATGTCGACGTGCAGAACGACACGGCGGATCTCTATCGATATTTCGATGCGACGCCCCATGCGGAATTCCTGATGTCATGCGTGCGCCAGACAATCGAAACGGACCTCCCAAGGGAGGTCGCATTCCTGAGAAGCTATGATCGCTTCAAGGCCGGTGTGGAAGCGCTTGTCGAAATGCCCGACAAGACGATTGATCTCCTCTACCATTTTCTCAGCCAGAACGATGGGCGGCTATCCAAACGGGCCCGTGAAGGAGAGTTCGCGTCGCTGACTGCGCCGGAGGTCGAGAAGGTAGAGAGCGTGTATTCAGAGGCGTTTGGCGGGGACTAGAAACAGCATTGTGAAAAGTCGCAAGGCCGCTTAAACGCCAAGGGCGCTCATCTGGTAACCCGTGGTAACCCGACCTACAGACATGAGCACTGTATTTTCGGGAAAATTCGGGCTCCGTGGTAACTTTGGTAACTTTTTCAAACTTGACCCAACAATGTATATCAAAGTGAGGCAAAACAAGAGCTGTTTTTATTGGATATTCTCAAACTGCAACAATCCAATTCAACCCCTGGTATAAATTCCTAATCTATAGGTCGCGCGTTCGAATCGCGCCGGATCACCAATGATTTCAGTATATCATGCCCAATGCGGCTTCGGCTCAGGTCGGTTTTTCGTCGAGTTCGCCGACGTCCAGGACCGGGGCGGCGTCGAGCATGTCGGCATCTAGCAGGGTTACGACGCGTTCCAGCGCGGATACCAGCATCGATTGATGCCAGTCGGGCAACGTGTCGAAACTGTTCGAGAAGGTCTCATGCAAAGGATCGGGCGCCTTGGCGAGCGCGATCTTTCCGGCTGGCAGCAAATGCAGCCAGACACGGCGCCTGTCGGTTTCGCACCTTTGCCGGGCCACGAAGCCGCGGGCTTCCAGCTTGTCGACCAGGCTGGTGATCGTGGCGTGCTTGAGCTGGGTGGCCTCCGCGACCTGACCGGCAGAGATCTCACCGCCTTCGTCCAGGATGCGCAGGACGCTGAGCTGCGACGGCGTCAGTCCCGCCATCTGGGCAAGGCGCCTGGACGCCAGTTCGGTCATGCGTTGAATGCGTCGCAGCGCGATCAGGGCGTCCTCGGATCGTTTGCTCACGTGCGGCCTCCCTATTGAGGCGCGAGGTCTGGACCCAGCGCGGCTTTCAGAGGTTCAAGGTGTGCCTCATACGGGCGCCATTGTTCAAGCCCGCTTTTATTGAGCGGGCGGCGGACCTGTTCGGAACTTGCCGTACGCACGGCCCTTTCGGTCTTGTGAAAATCAATACAGGCCGCATCAAACGTCAATCCGCAATAGTCGAGCAGGCGTCGGACTTGGCCTTCGAGGTCGTCCAGAACGTCCTCATGCTGGACCCGAAGGATGCGCCCTTCGGGCAAGACTGTGTTCCAGTGCGCCATCAGGTCGACATAGCCGCGATAATAGTTGCCGATATCGTCGAGGCTGTAGGTGAATTCCTGGCCCTCGGCAAAGAGCTGCTTGAAGCCGGACCAGCAGCAGTCCATCGGATTGCGGCGCGCATCGATAATTTTTGCATTCGGGAGGATCAGGTGGATCAGGCCGATATGCCGGAAATTGTTCGGCATCTTGTCGGTGAAGAAGGGCGCGCCCTGCCGGTGGGTGCGTGTATTTTCGATATAATCTTCACCGAGCGCCTTCAGGTCCACTCCAGGCATTTCGTGGAGAACGCGCGGATAGCGTTCCCGGTCTGTCAGCTGCTTGCGCCCGCGTAGCCGGTGGGCGAGTGACAAGATGTTCGGCAATTCCAGCGTGCCATCGACATCCGGGTGCGAGGCAAGGATTTGCTCGATCAAGGTCGATCCAGCCCGCGGCAGGCCGAGAATGAAGATGGGATCGGGTGCGGAACAACCCTTGCCTGCCTGTGCCGCAAACAGGTCTGGCGTACAGACCGATTTCTGGGCGTCGAACTCGGCGTGCATCTGCGCGGTCGTATAGCGCACGGTCTGGTGTTTCAGCTTGTTACCGAGTGCGAAGGCCTGAAACGCGCGCTCAAAGTCGCCGCGGTCCTCGTAGGCCTTGCCGAGCGTAAAGGCGATATGGATGCGCGACATCTGATCCAGATCCTGCGCGCCGGCCTGCTTTTCCAGCACGGCAAGCTCGTCATCATTGAATCGATAGGTCTTCAGATTGGCGAGGCCATACCAGGCATCACCCTGCCCCGGCTCCGCCTGCGTGGCAGCCCGGTAGGAGGCAATGGCATCGTCACTCCGGCCGTGTGTTTTCAAAGCGTGACCGCGCGACACCAGCGTCGCCGGGTCGTCCGGCAATTTCGTGAGGATTTCGTCGAACTGCGCCAGCGCCGTTTCGAAATCGCCTGCCTGCATGCTCTCGATGGCAAAATAGGACTGGAACAGGGGATTGTTGGGGTCGCGCGCCACAAGGTCGCGCGCCTGTGCGAGGGACTCCGTGAATTTTTGCCGCTTACGGAGGACATGGATATAATCAAGCCGCAGCTGGATATTGTCAGGCTCGAGTTCGATGGCGCTTTCCAGCAGGAAATCGGCATCCTCGTGTACGCCGAGCCGGGTGCCGATGTCCGCAAGCAGGCGCATGCCTTCGACGTGCGTCGGGTGGCGCTGCAGGAATGCCCGGGCGATTTCCTCCGCGCGAAAGATGCGGCCCTCGTGCACATGGTTTATCACCGCCAGAAGTTCGCGCGGCAGGGCCGCCAGGCGTTCGGCCTGTGTGCGGGCGATCATGGCGGCATCGCTGTCGCCCAATGTGGCCAGCAGGTCGGCCTGCGCGGTCCAGCTGGCCGAGAGGGCCGGATTGTATCGCGTGGCAATCTGATAGGCCCTGAGCGCGCCGGGCACGTCACCCAGCTTGCGCTTGAGGTGGCCTTCTTCCTGGAACGCCCGGCCAAAGTCCGGCGCGGTTGCCTTAAGGTCTGCGAGCCAATCGGCGGCATCCGCGTGCCGGCCTTCATACCGGGCACAGACAGCAGCGATATAGAGGGCGTCCTGGTGCGCAGGCTGATCTGACAAGACCTGTTGCGCGATGGCACTGGCCGCAGGGAAATTTCCGGCCTGCATGGCTTTCTGGGCATCTTTCAGGGTGGCATCGGATTCGTTCACACGTGTCATCTGGTCGATATTTTTCCTGTCTGAACGAAATGCAGCGCCCTGATCCTGTCAGGGCGCTGCAGTCTCAGCAAGTGGCTGTCTGTCTTAGTACGAGAACGAGACCCGCACGCCGACTGTGCGCGGACGAACAGGCGTGACGCGCTCACGGTCGAAGACGAAGTTATTCGCCAGCTCCGCATATTCGTTCGTCAGGTTGCTGCCGAACAGTTCAGCGGTCCATTTGTCAGCCGTGACACCGAGCGTGGCACCCAGCGTGACCCAGCTATCGATGTCGGCCTTGTTGATCTCGATGATATCGCTCACCGAGCTGTCGGAGAAGACGATCTGCGGCATGACATGTGCCGTCAGGGACGAGCCGGCAATCCGGCGCTCAAGGTCCCATTCATAGCGGGCCCGCAAGTTGCCTTGATAGGCCGGGGCGAATGCCAGTTCCGAGCCGAGCAGAACATCATTGGTTGGCGTGAGCACCTCGGTCACTTCTGTATCAAGCAAGGAGAAAGCGCCCGCGACGGTCAGTCCGTCAACAGAGGCCGGGGCCCAGGTGAACTCGCCTTCGACACCCTTGATTTCCGCATTGGCAGCGTTGTCCGAGAAGAACAGGTTGGAGATGGATGGATCGAAGATCGTGGTCTGAAGGTTGTCGATCTTCACGAAGAAGGCCGACCCGTTCAACCGCAGGGAATTGTTGAAGATCTCCGTTTTCCAGCCGAGCTCGTAGTTCTTTACGTCATCGGTATCGAGCGCGTAAGGCACCGTGAATCCGTTGGGTCCGGGTGTGCCGCCGGGGCGGTTCAGCAGGCCGGGGCGGAATCCTTCCGAATAGGTCGCGAAGAACAGGAGGTCGTCTGTTGGTGTCCAGTTGCCGGTCACCTTGTAGATGAACCCATCCGTTGCCGCCTTGTCCGGGGCGCCAAGCGTATTATTCGGAGCAAACTGGGCGGAGATGTTCGTGCCGGCCAGCTGCAGATCCGAATCCTGGTAGAGGTTGAAGAAGGACGAGTTGGCGCTGCCTTCAAGATCCACTTCGATATCATACCACCGCGCGCCGACCGTCAGGGCGAACTGATCGCTGATGTCGAACGTTGCTTCGCCAAATATGCCGAGCTGCTTGTCGGTACGTTTGACGTCGTTGCGGAAGATGACGCCTGCAGGGAACGGGCCCGGCTGGCTGTAATATCCGGGTGAAGCATTGCCGATTTCGCCGGTGACATCGGTATTCGTCAGCGGATAGTTGGGTGCGAAGCCGATGGATCCGTCGGAGTAGGCCACCTGGGTTGAGCCAGGATAGTTGAAGTCATTCAGCTCGCGCAGCTCAAGGTCGCTGTAGAAGCCGCCAAAGGTGGCGCGGAGGCGATGTTCGTTCGGCGTGTTGAACCGGAGCTCATGAGTCTGGATCTTGGTTTCCGTGCTCGATGTCACGTTAAGGTCCGGCGCATAGCACGTGCCTGACGGCGCGTTGGTGCCGGATGGGTAGCTCACATTATAGTCGCAGATATAGTAAGGCAGGTACTGGGCGACGAAGAGATAGTCGGAATAATCGACCGTCTGGTCCGTGCTGCGCTCTGTAAAGGCGCCTGTATAGACGGCTTCGAGCGCACCGAGGCGGCCTTCCAGCGTCCATGCCGTGTTGTGATAGCTGTCTTCGATCTCGTCGTCGGTGAACCGGACGATATCGTAATCGGCAAGATCAGGATCAGCAAAGAAAACACCTTCGGAATCGAGGTTCTGCTGGGAGTGCGATACGCTGAGACGCCAGTCCTGGTCGAACTCATAGAGCCCGCTCAAACGGAAGCCCTGATAGCTCGTATCGTTGATATCGTTCTGGGCGATCGACGCATTGTTGGCGGAAATGATATTGACGCCTGACAGGTCTGCACCTGCCTGGAAACCGCCTCGGTTCGGCTGAACCACTGTGCCGTTGTCGCGTACGGTGCCTGCGGGCCGGAAGCGTCCCGACTCCGTGATGTCGAGCGTGCCGCCGACATTGTCGATATAGCCGCCCTGGTTGTCGGTATAGACAACGCCGCGCAGCGCGAAATTGTCGGTAACCGGCAGGTTGATGACAGCTTCAACGCTGTTGCTCATCTCGCCGCCTTGGGTGAATGACGTTGAAGCTTTCACCTTGGCTTCAAACACGCCAAGTCGCGGCTTGTTCGTGATCAATCGGACCGTGCCAGCCTGCGAACTTGCGCCAAAAAGCGTTCCCTGAGGACCGGACAGGACCTCCACGCGCTCAAGGTCTGCCGCATAGACGTCCAGGTTGCGGCCAGGTTGGGAGACCGGCTGCTCGTCGAGGTACAGGGCAACGTTCGGTGCCAGGCCGGCGACTCCGGCCGTGGTGAGGTTCGGCGTCGTCGATGCAAGGCCGCGAATGTAGATCGTGCTCTGACCGGGACCGGAACCGCCGGCGGTCACGCCGGGCAGCTGGACGAGATAGTCGGTGAAATTCTTGACGCCCAGGTCATCAAGCTCAGTCTCCCCGAGTGCGACCACGGCTACGGGAATGCTCTGGGCGGTTTCCGTTCGCTTGGTGGCGGTTACGGTGACGGCCTTCAGGCGCCGGGTCTTGGCTTCCTGCGGTGCAGGTGCGCTGTCCTGTGCTTGCGCTGCCGGAACAGCAAGGCTCGCGATCGCAATCAGCGAAGCGCCGTACATCAAATTCTTCATTAAAATCACCTTTTGGGTCGGTTCCAGCCGATCAACGCGCGCACCGACGGCGCGACGCGAGAAAACACGACGGCTCGTTGGAAACCGAGCTAGCGAATTATTTCGATGATAGAAAGGTTTTCACTGGCATTAGAATTGGGGAATGTCCGAAGTGTTGCCGAAAGTCCTCAAAAACACGAGTTTTTGGCTTACTGCTGCAAGGGCAGTACGTTTTGGTGTGAATCAAAGTTTTGATTAGCGACACAATTCCTGCAATAGGCGTGCATGACTAGTGATTTCCCGCCCGCACAGATGACGCCAGCCCCCACAGAACCAGTCGTAAATACCGAATACGATACCGATTATGAAATCGGACAGGACAATATCGAAGTCCTCGGCCTGGACATCCACAATCCCGTCTTTTTCATGAGTGCGGGCCTGGTGACCTTCTTTTCAGTTGTGTCGCTGGTATTTCCGGAGGCGACCAATCTGGCCCTTGCGGACGCGAAGACATGGACCCTTCAGAGCGCTGACTGGCTTTTCGCCATCACGCCCGTGATCGTGCTCCTGTTCTCGGTGTCGCTTGCTGTCAGCCCGCTGGGGCGGATACGGCTGGGGGGGGCGGATGCGACACCCGATTTCAAGATCCATTCCTGGATCGCGATGTTGTTCGCCGCCGGCGTCGGCATTGGGTTCATGTTTTACGGTTCGGCCGAACCGCTCGCCTATTATACGGACTGGTTTGGTACACCGCTGTCCGTCGCGCCCGGCACGCCGGCCGCCGAGCGGCTGGCCTTCAGCGCGACCATTTTCCATTGGGGGCTGGCGCCGTGGGGAATTTACGCGATTGTCGGCCTGTCGCTGGGCTTCTTTGCGCACAATAAAGGGCTGCCACTCAGCATTCGATCAGCGTTCTATCCCGTGTTGGGGGATCGCGTCTGGGGATGGCCCGGGCACATTATCGACCTGTTTGCTGTCGTATCGACCATATTCGGATTGGCGACGACGATTGGCATCGGCGCGACCCAGGCGACCAGCGGTCTGTCCTACCTGTTCGGATTTGAGCAAACGCGCCTGATTCAGATTCTTCTCATCATGACAATGACGGGCCTCGCCGTATTGTCGGTCATTCGCGGCATGGATGGCGGCGTGAAGCTGCTCAGTAACATCAATATGGGCGTTGCCTTTGCCCTGCTCATGTTCGTGGTCATTGCGGGTCCGACGACCTTGATCTTCACAGGCATGGGTGAAAACCTTCTCAACTATTTCAAAGACACGCCTGCTTTGACCAATTGGGTCGGCCGTACGGACATTCTCTGGTTCCACGACTGGACGATTTTCTACTGGGCTTGGTGGATATCCTGGTCGCCCTTTGTCGGCATGTTCATTGCGCGCATTTCGCGTGGCCGCACAGTCCGGGAATATTTCGCGGTTGTGCTCCTCGCGCCCTTCACGATCTGTGTGGTCTGGTTTTCCGCGTTCGGCGAAACGGCGGTCGCGCAGCACAAATCGGGCGTTGGCGAGTTGTCTGGTGAGATGACGAACGCGTCAATTACATTGTTCAAAATGCTGCACGACATGCCTTTTCCCGAGGTGACATCGGGTGTGGCGATCCTGCTTTTGATCGTGTTCATCGTTACGTCTGCTGACTCCGGTGCACTCGTTGTGGATACGATCACCAGCGGGGGAAAAACAGATTCACCGGTTATCCAGCGGGTGTTCTGGGCATGCATGCTGGGGCTTACAGCCTCCGCCCTGCTCTATGGGGGCGGTACGGACGTGCTAAGATCATTGCAGGCGGGTACGATCACGGCCGCGCTTCCGTTTACGGTGATCCTGCTCGTCTGTTGCCTCAGTCTGTACATCGGCATGCGGGACGAGCACGAGAAGCTGAAAGAGAGCGAGTAGGCGCGCAGCGTTGGCGGCGGTTCAGTTCGACGCGTCAGTCTGGCGGATATCTTCGTTCATTTCAGCCAGTTTCAGGCTCACTTCATAGGCCTTGCGCGTTTCCATGCTGGCCAGAATCAGGCCGGCTTGCTCGCTGCGCATGAGGCGCAGGAAACTGCCGGCAAAGTCAGGATCCATCTGATTGAAAATTGCTGCAGCCTGATCCGGCTTCATCGTACCGTACATCCGGGCGAGATGGATCAGGTCTTCATCCGAGGCGGTCTGCATGTCCTTCCAGCGCGCTGCGAGTGTTTGCTGCAACGCGTCCAGATCAACCGCCCGGCGATCCAGTTCCTGTTGCCGCGCCTGGAGCGACAATTCCTGTTCGGTCAGTTCTTCGAACTGGGCTTCCATCGTCTTTTGGTCGGCCGCCAGCGTCGCTGCGGTTTCTTCGCTGAAACAGACCTGGTTGATTGGCTCAACTTTCACCGCTGCAGAGGATGTATCGGCAGGGTCGAGGCCTTCCGTCTCGGAATGGTCGCCGGGGAGCGTCTCGCTCGCGATCGCAAAGCTGCTGGGCAGGAAACGGACGGCGGCGCCTATCGCGAACAGAAATCCGAGAGACAGGAGAACGTAGGATCCGCGTTTATCAAGTGTTTTCATCGCGCTAGCCTACCCGATGCGGAACGGCTTTTTGCTTGACCCGAACAGGAGCGGCGGTATCGGGCATGTCGCCGGCAGCGTCTGTCAAATCCCGAAGCCGTTGCATCAGCGTCGTCATTTCCATGATCCGGGTCTTCGATTGATCGAGGATGATCCGCATCATGATGCCAAGCTCTGTTTGCGTCGCGGTCACCTGATCGACGGCGTTCTGCTGCGTGGCTTCCAGCGAAGTTTGCAGGGTCTCAAGTCGCTCGCAGGTCTGGTTGGCGTCCTGGAGCAGGCTCGACAGCCGAACGGCCATTTCCCCGACATGCGACCGTGTTTCCTGAGTCGAGTTCGACATCGCCGCGATGGATTTCGACATGGCCATGATTGTCGCGCCAAGGCCGTCCTTCGTATTCTGCAGCGCCTTCAGCCGTCGATTGAGCACAAAGCAATATACGCAGGCCGCGAACGACACCAGAACAATGGCAATATCGGTGGGTTCAAAATTCATCGTCTCATCTCAACAGGAATTCGGTGATCAGGACACCGTCGGATACACTGCCTCCCAAGACGAGCTGTGAACGGCGGTCCAACTGATCCCGCATGTGGGCATAAAAGCCGGGATTCTCGAAATCGCTCAGCTCAACAGAACGAAGATAATTTGTGAATGCATCTATCAGCACGGGTTCTGCCTCGTTCACTGTTGAGATGTCTCCGCTGTCGGTGATGATCGCCACTTTCATTTTGAGGTAGCGCGTCGCAGGGGCGCTTCCGATCGTAATGAGGATATCTCGCAATTCGACGTAAGACTGGTTCGGCTTGATCACCGATTCGGTATGCGTAGCTGATTCGTCGGCTTCGCACACTGCAACTTCGGCCACAGGGTCAGGGGAGAGAAAATAGACAGTCGCAAAAGAACTGACAATCGCGCCGACAGCCAGCAGGGCGAGACCCAGTATTCCACCCCCCGCCTTCGCTTCGGCAGGCGCTGTCTCTGGTGCTGCATCATCTGCCGCTTTTGCGCCCTTGCTCTTCGCCATGAGAACCCGATTCAGCGTTAAAACCCCACAACGCTGTTAATCAAATTTTGAGGTAAAGGAACCGTTAACAATTACCCGCTTAATTTTAACCATTGCAGTAATGCTGCCATAAACAGAATTGCCGGGTCATGAGTTTCATCGCTACCTTGAGAACGCTGCCATTGCAGCGGCAACTGATGTTGGCGTTTGCCATACTGGGGGTCACGCTTGCCATGACCTTCCTCGTACGGGGCGCCATGCAACAGCCGATGACACTGCTCTACGCAGGGCTCGAGCCAGCCAGTACGGGTGAAATCATCGACGAGCTTGAAAAGCGGGGCACCCAGTACGAAATCCGGGGCGACGCCATTTTCGTCGGGCAGAAGGACCGCGATTCCGTCCGGTTCTCGCTCGCGCAAGCGGGCCTGCCGCAGCAATCCGTTCAGGGCTACGAACTGCTTGACGAGGTTAACGGCTTCTCCGTGACGTCCGAAATGTATAATGCCGCCTACTGGCGCGCCAAAGAGGGCGAACTGACGCGCACCATCCTGGCGATTCCGGGGGTTCAGTCTGTCCGCGTTCATATCGGCGCGAGCCTTCGGTCCGGATTTGCGCGATCGGAACCCAAACAGACGGCGTCTGTGACGATCGCCGCTGCCCGCGACCTGTCCGGCGCACAGGCGCAAGCCATCCAGTATCTTGTCGCGCTGGCTGTTTCGGGACTGAGCCCGGACGAGGTTGCCGTGATCGACTCGAAAAAAGGCATTCTCGCAGGCCCTGGGGCCGATTCCGCTGAGAAGCCGGGCCTCAAGGCGGAAACACAGGAAGGTATGCTCGAGCAGAAAATCCTGCGTCTGCTGGAGGCGCGCGTCGGACCGAACAATGCACGTGTTTCGGTGTCGGTCGATGTCAGCCACAAGCGCCAGGTGACGTCAGCCGTCATGTTCGATCCGGATTCGCGGGTTGTTCGCAATCGCTCGAGCGGCGATGTCAGCGAATCGAGCGGCGGGACGTCAGCGGGTATTACGGCATCGAGCAATCTTCCGCAGGAGAGCGGACAATCGGGCGGATCATCCAACAGCACAGCCAGGAACTCGTCCGAAAATGTATCGTACGAGATCAACGAGACACGGACCGAAACCGAGACAATGCCCGGTGCCATTGAGAGAATTTCAATCGCGGTTCTCCTCAATGACCAGGTTCTGGGCATCGATCCGGCTGCTGCCGATGCGGCGGCGCTGACCGACCAGATGATCGCAGATTTCAAGCAACTGATTATTTCGGGAGCCGGTCTGGATACGAGTCGGGGAGACGACCTGACGGTGGAGGTCATGCCATTCCAGCTGCCAGAAATCGTAGACATGGTGGAAGCGCCGAGCTTGGTCCAGCAATTGACAGAGCGCTATCTCTGGTCCGGCGTGAAGATTCTTGTCCTGGGCCTTGTGGTCATCGTGCTGGCTTTCGGTGTGATCCGGCCTCTGCTGAGCCAGAATGGAAACGCGCAGTCCGGAGCTGCAGGCGATGATTTCTTCGCCGCTGGCGGAGGCGTCGGAGGGCCCGATCCCTTCGTTTCCCTGAAAGACTATACGATGGGGCGCCAGGATGACGCCGCTGCGATCCTTCAGGAATGGCTGAACGAAGACCGGAAGGCCGCCGTAAATGAGTGAGGCGTTCCTCTCCAATTTGCCCCGCTTTGATAGCGCCCCTCCGCCACCGGCGTCCGGCTCTCGCCGGTTGCTGCTGGGCCAGATGCCCGTCGAAGAGGCGGCCATCGACCCTGCGCAACACGCCCTGGCCTCTGCCTCGGGGGATGAAGCTGAGCCCGCCCAGCCGGCAACGGGGCGCGTTCCGGAATTTGCCGAGATCGAGATAATGCTAACAGCGCTATCTGACACGATCGAGCGGCTGGAGCGGGAATCACGTGAACGGGCGGTCAGCGTGACGCAATCTATCGCGTCGAGACTGTTTCCAGAACTGTCCAGACTGTTCCTGGCCGAAGAGATTGGGCGGCATCTGCCCGGAATGATTCCAGCCACGGCTCCGTCCATCGAAATCCGCGCACAGCCCGTGCTGTTGGAGAAGATTCGGGACCTGGTGGGGAAAACTGCCTCCCTGTCAGAGCGCTGTTCTGTCGTTCCGGCTGAAACGCTGGATGATGATCAGGTCCGTGTTTCCTGGGAAACAGGGGGCCTGACATTTGATTTTGACGGTCTGCTGAATGCATGCCTCGCCCAGTTGGAACCATCCTCAGCCACGATTGAAGAGTAGAAGTATGTCCAATCCCGAAAAGACCCCTCAGGCGCAGGCCGACGTTGACCGCCGGGACGATTCCGATGCGAACAAATATCGCCGCTCGATTTTCGATGTTCAGGTTATGCTGACCGTATCAATCGGACAGGCGCGACTGAGCGTCTCGGACATTCTGGAGTTGCGGCCGGAATCCGTTGTGCCGCTCACCTCGCGCATCGATGACCCGGTGGAATTGGCAATCGACAACAAGATCATCGCCCGCGGCGAGCTTGTCGAAACAGAAGATGGATCGCTCGGGGTGAAGATTACCGAGTTGGAAGAGCAGGCCGGCGATGCCATTGGCTAGGATTGGCGGTGCAACCCGCTATCTTGTAATCCTGTTTGCCGCGTCGGTGTGCCTTGTGTCTGCCGGTTATGCGCAAGGTGTGCAGTCAGAACCGATTGCTGCCGGGCTGAATGACGTGCTGAACGGCGCGGGTGGTGGGCTCAGTCGTTCAACCATCCAACTATTCCTGCTCGTGTCGGTTTTGAGCCTGGTTCCGGCGATCGCCATGATGGTGACCTGCCTGCCATTCATGGTCATCGTCTTTTCGTTCATGCGTCAGGCGATTGGTGTGCCACAGGCCCCGCCGAATATGATGATCATGGCGCTGGCCATGTTCCTGACATTCTTCATCATGGAGCCCGTCTTCATGACCGCCTGGGATTCCGGCATTTCTCCCTACATGGATGGCGTCCTGACGGAAGAACAGGCATGGGTGCAGACGACGGACCCGTTCCGCGAATTCATGATGCGCCGCGTCGAACCGACGACGATTGATGTCCTGGGCGATGCTGTAAACCGCCCGGTAGCGGAAGGCGACGCACCATCCTTCTCGCTGCTAGCGACGGCATTCATGTTGTCCGAAGTCAAACATGCCTTCCAGATCGGCTTTGTTATCTTCCTGCCCTTTATGGTGATTGATCTGGTCGTCGCATCTGTGCTGATGGCAGTGGGTATGATGATGGTGCCGCCAACAGTTGTTTCCCTGCCCTTTAAGCTTGGGTTCTTCATTTTGGCAGATGGTTGGCTGAAGGTCACCGAAGCGGTGTTGAGAGGATATTCGGGATGAGTACGCAACCCAAAACCACGCCGGCCGCAGGGCTGAGGCTGCGCGGGGCCGATACCGCACGCCAGCCGGCCGCCAGGTCAAACGTCACGCCATCGCAGCGTGCTGCGGTGATCATCACCATGCTGGGTGAGGGTGCTGCCAAGCCAATCGTCGAAAAGCTCGATGACACCGCTATGGTGAAGATCGCGGAAGCGCTGCAAGATCTTTCCTTTGTCACGCGCGACGAGATGATCATGATCGCGATCGATTTTCTTTCGCATCTTCGGCACTCGAATGGAGCGCTACGGGGCGGCAGGGAAAAGGCCCGGGAGGTGCTCACCGGTATCCTCGACGCTGGCCGCCTGAGTTCGATCCTTGGAGACGAGCCGACAGAAATTGCGACACCCACGACAAAGACGGCCAATGAGACTCCCTGGTCGCGGCTTGCAAAGAGCGATCCGAAGAAAATTGCCAGCTACCTCGAGGGACTGACCCCGAACATCATCGCGCTGATCCTTCGCAAACTTGACGTTTCAATTGCTTCTGACGTGCTCAATTACATGGAAGGCGACAAGCTCGGGCCCGCAATGGGTTTCATGGTCGAAAGCCAGGCCGATGATCCCGGCATCGACCAGGTGCTCGCACGGATGATCGAGCTGGAATTCCTGAATGTTACGCAAGAGGAACTCGGTGGAAACGACGATCATCTGGCCGATATTGGCGAGCTGCTGAGCCTGATCCCCGCCCAGAAACGCGACGAGCTCGTCAAGTTCCTGGAAGGCAAGTATGAGGACAAGTATAAGCAGATTCAGCAATCAATGTTCACGATAGAAGGGCTTCCCGACATGCTGCCGCCCACGGCGGTGCCGATTATATTCCGTGAACTGGATGAAGAAGCCACGCTGAAGCTGATGGGAAGCCTGAGGGGCGGCAATGACCAAGTGTCCGAGTTCCTGTTCAAGAGCATTTCGCCACGTCTGGCCGAAAAGCTTCGCGATCAGCTGGCGGAGTTCAAAGACCTGTCGCAGACACAGATCGACATCGTCCACCGGGATTTCCTGGCCCTGCTGATGAAGTTGAAGCGCGGTGGCCAGATTGAACTCGTCAAGATCGAGACTGACGACGCGACCGAGGACGCGACTGCGGCCGCGTAGTGCTCATCGGGAATCTGATGCTTCGTGACTGAATCGATTAGCGGACGACCAGTTCAGCGTGAATGGCTCCCGCTGTTTTCATTGCGCGAATGATGTCTGCCATCTCCTGGGGTGACACACCCAGAGCGTTCAAGCCTGCAATCAGTTGCGATAGCGATACATTCGGCTCCATCATCGCGATATGGCCGCTACCGGTCTGGCCGATGGTGATCTGTGAGCGGGGCAGGGTGACAGTCTCTCCATCAGAGAATGCGTTGGGCTGGGATGCGACCGGTGTTTCGACGATCTTGATCGAGATGTTGCCCTGCGCGATCGCCACCTGCGAAATTGTAACATCTTCGCCGAGCACGATTGTGCCAGACTTTTCGTCAATCACGATACGTGCAGGACTGGAGACCGAGACAAGCAGGTTTTCGATACTTGCCAGCACGCGGGCAGGGGAGTCGGAGATAGTCTGCAGGTCCAAATCGACGGTGCCGGAGTCGCGCATGGACGCAATATTCGCACCGACCGCAGTATTGATCGTATCCGAGATGCGCGCTGCTGTTGTGAAGTCCGGACTGCGCAGGGCCAGTGTGACCGATTCGCGCTGGTTGAACGCGTAATTGATTTCCCGCTCGATCCTCGCGCCGTTGGGAATGCCACCTGTCGTGGGGGATCCGCGCGTAACGCTCGCGCCGGCAGCCTGCACGTCGATACCACTCACAACAATGCTGCCCTGCGAGACGGCGTAGACCTCGTTGTCCGCGCCTTTCATTGGGGTAAGGATCAGGGTGCCGCCTTTGAGGCTTTTGGCATCACCGATCGACGCAACTGTTACATCAATGGTCGAGCCGTTTCGGGCAAAGGATGGAAGTGTTGCCGTCACGAGTACAGCGGCCACGTTCTTCGGCTTGATGTCCTCACCCTGCACATTAACGCCAAGTCGTTCGAGCATGTAGGATAATGAGTCCTCGGTGAATGGCGAATTCTTGACCGAATCGCCTGTGCCGTTCAGGCCCACGACGATGCCGTACCCGACGAGGTCGTTTTCGCGCACGCCTTCGACATCCACGATATCGCGAATACGCGGCTGCGCCATGCCTGGAGCGGGGAGCGTGACTAGAACTGCCGAAAGAAGGGCAATGAACCGAGTGGACCACTTCATGGCGTTACCTTAAATAATTCATCAGGCTGAGATTGGCCAATCGCGACGTGAGCAGGTAGGACGCCTCGAGATTTCCCTCCAGCTCACGCAATTCTGACGCTGCTTCGTACTGATCGCGCGCAGTCGTTTCGTTGAAAGCCGCTGTCAGCACTGTTTCTTCGACGTCTAGGGATTCTTTCTGGCGTGCAACCTTGGCTTGGGAAATGCCGACTTCTGCGCGCGCATTGGTCAGTGCAGTTTGTCCGTATCCCAAGGTTTCGGCTGCCGTGTACATGGATGCGCTGTTGGCAGCAAAAAGAGGGAGCGCCTCATCGGGTCCCGCCAGAGCCATAACAGCCAGTCCTGACACAATTTGAATGATGTGGGGATCAGTGCCAGTTACGGCCTCGGGATCGGAGGATGTGTCGGTGCCACTATAGATGTTTTGGCGCCAGCCGCCGCCAGGCGTGTTGAAGTACGTGTCCAGCGAGTTCGCAAAGTCGTCAGCGTCAATCGCCGTAGAGGCAATCAGGCGTATGTCTGCAAGCAGATTTTCGACAGGTGCCAGGGGTGGTGTGGACGTTTTGTCGCCGGAAAACAGGAAGCGCTCGCCATAGCGCGTATTGAGCACGGAAAAGGTTTCTTCGAGCGCCGCTCTGGAATCGCGCGCTGCGGCCGTCTTGGAGGCCTGATCATCTGAGCTCACCGCAGCTTGCATACGCGCCGCGAGGCCACTGGTTCGCTCCTGGACGACCCCGAGGCTGCTTTGTGTGATCTCAAGCCGACCGGCGCGAAGAGTCAATTGCGAGCGCTCAAGGGAAATATCGTCGAGCGCCTTCTTGCCCAGCATGGCGTGGCTGATGCGACCGGAAAGGTGAGCCGTGAGGTCGGAATACCGGCCCGTGACAGCCTCCTTGGAGGTCGACGTGAGTCGGTCACGCAGGGAGACGATTTCCTGACTCAGGCCGGATTTCGGAAGAGTGGAGTTCGTGAAAGACGGAATGCGTAACATGTCAGATCTCCATCAGCCGATTGATCATCTGGCCTGCGATTTCGATGACGCGGGCGTTGGCGGCGTACGCCTGCTCGATCAGAATCAGGTCCTGCATTTCAGAATCGATGTCGACCCCGTTTTCAGATTGCTCCGCCGCCAGAAGCATCGTGTGCTGGGCAGACGTTGATGAAAGGATGCCTTCATTCTGCAGCCGCTTTTGTCCCGCCAGCGAAGCGAACTGGGCTGCCATTTCGGTCGATGAGAATGAGCCTTGAATTCCGTTGGAGCTGATCGGGGAAACCAGCTTGATTGCCCCCAGCAACTTGTTGAGGATCGTCGAATCGCCGGTCGGACCTTGCGCAACCGCGCCAATTCCGTCCCGCAGGCGCCAAGTGGCGCCGCCCTGTGCGGGATCGATAGCGGCATTGATGGCAATGCGGCTAGCCAACCCTGGATCGCCGGTGCCCGTGGAGTCAACGAACAGGCCCGGATCTCCGGGCGTCTTTGTCGGATCGATTGTGTCGTCGGACAGTCGGGAGATGAAGTCACCGGCCAACGTGTCCAATTGTGCGCTGAACGTAGGCAGGTCCTGGTCTCTCAACGTGAAGAGCGCACCGAATAGGCCACTAGATACGGCTCCGTATGAAGCCGAACCGGGTGTGAGCGATATCCCGTCAACGGACAATCCGGAAAGCGCCCCGCTTTCGAAAGTTTGAGCCGGGCCGAATGACGACGATCCATTGAACTCGAGCTGCCTGGCCGTTCCGGCCAGAAGAAATACGCCCTCCGGTGTGACCACGTCGATCATGCCGTAGTTCCGGGGCACCGCCTGGACCGGAATATACTCGGATATTGTGTCGAGGACGCGGTTGCGCTCGTCGATCAGGGCCGCAGCTTCGCCGGTGGTTCGGTCCATGCCCGATAGCTGGCCATTCAAGTTCTCGATCGTTTTCAGCGCGGAATTCACGATGTCTCGACCCTGACCGATTTCCCGGTCAGCTTCCGTGCGGAGACTGACGGCCATTTGGGACAGGCTATGGAATTCCTTTATAATTGCATTGGCCGAGCTCAGCACCGCTGACGCGTCGGCACCAGACTCTGGCGATAGCGCGAGATTCGACAAGGCAGATTCGAAATTCCCAAACGCCTTGAACAGGCCGGTGCCTTCGGCGGTGTCTCCGACCATGGATGAAATAGTCCGCCAGGTTGACGAGAGGACGTCAGCCTGGGCCAGATCGCTGGTCAGGTTGCGTCGTTCTGCTGTGAGGGACTGGTTCTGTGAGCGCGCTATGCCGTCGGTTCGGACGCCAGCCGTGCGCCCGGCAAGGACATTTTCCGATACCTGAACCGACCGCCGAACATAGCCGGGCGTTGAG
>TARA_R110000764_G_scaffold87422_3_pt1 | contig 43681 bp, 41 predicted proteins | sample TARA_R110000764 | Tara Oceans TARA_R110000764 (sample SAMEA4398111) | marine metagenome | biome: Polar Biome; feature: [SRF] surface water layer (ENVO:00010504); material: water (ENVO:00002006), including particulate matter (ENVO:01000060) such as... | depth 5 m | reverse complement strand
GCTCATAGCGAAATGTTCGCGAGCTTGTATCGGTTGTAGCTTTCGTTACGCTTGATCTGCGCGTAGTCTTGGCGACCTGTGCCGCGACATGAGTAGCAAGTGCCTTGCTTCGTGGCCTTGCCGTTGATGAAAGCGCCCCACGCATAGACGCCCTTGCCGCGACACTTGCTGCAAGTGCCGGGCTTGTCGTTTGGTGATGATAAATCCATGATTTCCTCCTGTGGTTTCAACTCAACATGAGTCACAAAAAAATGCCCCACACCGCGCAAGCGGCATGGGGCAAATGGGTCGTGAAGCGCGGGTCGTGATTACGAATTTGTGAGCATCGCAATGAACGACTGCAACTCGGCCAACTCAGCTTGCAAGTCGGCTTTCGTCTTGCGGCTGGGAGCCTTCGGCTTGGTGGGTGCGACAGGCACGACAGCGTCAGCGCTTGAGAACAGCGTGGCGAACTCGCCATGCGGGACGTCAGGTGTGAACGTGAAGTGCGTGAGCGCCTTGGCCGTGGACTTGACGCCAGCGGATTTCTCCGACTTGCCTGCGTCGAGGTATCCCTTGAGGCGCAGTTGCAACGCGGCCTCGCAAGGCTTGGTGATGTCGGCAGGCATGCCGTGCGCCGCAAGCGCCTTGACGACGGTCATGGAGCCGAGGCCCAAGATGGGCGTGTGCTTGTTGGCGATGTTGCGTGTGATGGTTGCGAATGTCGCGTTTGTGTCTGTGTGTGTCATGATAACCTCCAATGACTTGGTTTGTGTGAACCGCTCAGCATCAGCGCCGATCGGCACTAACCAATCCCCCCATACCCCTTTGGGGCATAGGACGACTTGGAGACTAACTAGCTGTTATGATTGGTTAGGTAGTTCTGTAACCTATTGAATTGACGAGAGAACACTAACAATTTGAAACGTAAGGGAAAATAACCATCAAGATGACCCTAGAGAGGACACGACAACGTAACAATTACAACAAGTTACGAGCAATCTCGTCAATTTCTTGTCTACGACAAGACCGACTTGGCCACATGGGGGGCGTAGCCCCCCATCCCGCCGACGGCTTCCGGGTATGCCATGTCCTGCCAACATATATTTCGCAGCAAAAAATGAAAACTAAGTCACGGATATGTAACAATGCCTAACGTAAGAAAAGAACCAAGCAAGACGTCTGGTACTGGCCTTCCTGCGGTAACTCCTTTGGAGGTCGACAGGGTACGACGAAGCGTCCTCGATGTTGTAAGAAAGCAAATGCCAGAGGTTCGTCTGGTGCTTGATGGCAGCAAGAAGTGGGACGCGCAACAAACCAGACTTTTCGGGATGATGCTCAACAAGGTCATGCCCGACCTACACCATTCATTCAATGAACACACCGTCGAGAACAAGGACATTGCTGAACTGACGATAGAAGAGCTTCAGCGTATCGCCCAGCAGACCAACGCAGTCGACGCAGAATACGAGGAGGTAGCCGATGGCACTGACACCACAGAAGGCGGCACAACGCCTGATACAGATAGCGCAAGCAAAGGATAGTTTTCATGGATTTGTCAAAGCCCTTTACCCGGACTTCACTCTGGCTGACTTCCAGTTGGAACTCATTGAGACTTTGGATGCGCTTGAAAAAGGTACGCTGGGGTGTACGCGTCTTCTTATTACGATGCCACCTCGGCATGGTAAGTCGTGGTTGGCGTCTACGCTCTTCCCAGTATATTACCTCGCTCGCAAACCGAACAGAAATGTACTTGCTACGTCTTACAATCAAGACCTCGCGAAGACTTTCGGACGCCAAACACGCGACCATGCTCGCGAGCCGATCATTAACCAAGCGTTTCCTGACTTTACTATGTCGACGGAATCAAAAGCCGTAGACGATTGGAGGACTACCTTCGGAGGCTCATACTACGCCACAGGGATGGGCGGCTCGACCACGGGTCGCGCTGCCACTCTCCTGCTCGTAGATGACCCTGTAAAGGCCCGTGAGGAGGCTGACAGCGCAACACAGCGCAACAAGACGTGGTCTTACTATGTGTCGGCCCTTTCGACCCGTAAGCAGCCTGAGCCGGACGGTACGCAGCCCATAGAAATAGTTATCCTAACACGCTGGCACCCGGACGACTTAGCGGGCAGACTCATAGAGACTGAAGACTGGAAGGAAGGCGCTTGGGCGCACATCAATTTCCCTGCGATCAGGAGTATGGACACTAATGTCAAGAGGAGTGTGGCTGAACTGCCAGAGGAAGACCCTCGGTTCATTCCCTCGGGCGAACTCAGCAAAGTCGCCCCGTCAAAACGCCACTTCTATGAGGCAAGGGAAGAAGCCCTCTGGCCAGCTAGGTTCCCGATTGAGGAACTCAGGAAGAGGGAGAGGCTCGACCCCCGAGAGTTCGCCAGTCTTTACCAGCAATCCCCGTACATAAAAGGCGGCAACCTTATAAAGTCCAACTGGTGGCGCAAGGAGCCCGAGCCGGATTGCTCTACAGTCATCATATCTTGTGACACGGCATTTAAGAAGACCGAGACTGCCGACTACAGTGTCATGATGGTGCTTGGCATGGATAACAGTGGCGACATTCACATTCTAGATATTGTGAGGGAGCGCTACGACTTCCCCGAACTAAAGCGTGCAGCGATCACTTTGAACGCCAGATGGCGTGGCAGAGGCTTGCGTGGTGTTTACGTTGAGGACAAGGCCAGCGGTCAGTCACTCATACAAGAGCTTAGAAATCAGTCTGGTATGGCAGTCATCCCCGTGAAGGTTTCTTCCGACAAGGTCACACGACTTAATACTGTTTTACCTCTCATCGAGGGGGGACGAGTTTTTATTCCAGATGAGGCACAATGGCTCGATAGTTTTATGGACGAGGCTCAATCGTTCCCGAATGGAAAGCATGACGACATGATTGATGCACTCTCAATGGGGCTTGCCGCCTTATCCAAGATGGGGGGTCAGGCGAGCGAGATGCTCAATGCACCCATAAACATGGGTTCCTCATTGGCGCAGCAGTTCCATGGCTCGCAAAAAGAAGCCAGTTGGTGGGAGAGAGAAGTGAATAATTCAAACTTTAACGGTTGGGGAGAGCTTTAATGCGCTACAAAACTATGACCAGCCCATCGGAGAGTGACGTCATTGTCGACTTGAGTGAGCTTGAGCGCCCTCTCATGGCATACGAAGACATCTCCGACATGCTCACCGACGAACAAGAGACTAAGCTAATTGATTATGTACGCGCCTGCACAAAGATGTCGCATGAGCGTATCAGTCGACGCTACGACCATTGGCGTGACGCTGACCGCGCACATGATGTATGGGTTCCTGAGAACGCGACCAAGTTCCGCGAGAAGGTAGTCGTAGCTGATACCCGCGCAATCGCAGACACAGTCCTTACATACCTCATGAGCGCCCTGACTGGACGCAACCCTATGTTTCAGCTTGAGGGCTTGAACAGGAAGTCACGTCAGTCGTCTATGATCTTAGAGCGCCTACTCCACCAGCACATGCGCCGCACCGCAGGCGAGGCTCGCATTGCACAAATGCTCCTAGACTCTATCCGCTACGGCTTTGCGCCGACCAAGCTGGTATGGAACGCTAAGACAAAGACAAACGACATTGTAAACTTTGACCCGCGCCGTTGCTTCCCTGACCCCCGTGTAAACTGGGGCGACTGGGATAGGATGCAATTCATTGTATTCACCGATCATATGTCCACCAACGCTTTGATGGGCAGCGGCTTGTACCCGAAGGTCGCTAAGTACCCCGGCCTGCGTCGTAAGGAAGGCACACGCCACAGTTGGGATTGCCACGGCTGGTTCAAAGAGGAGGGTCGCGGCCTGAACATCAACCCCGAGGAGCCACACGGGAATGAGAACGGCTATCACTTCACCTTGCAGGACAGCCGCATCATTGATGAGGCTTGGGTTCGCTTCAATGGCTATGAGGTCGGCCTCGACAACCTAGACCAAGTATGGATGCTCGTTACTATTTTGGACGAGGGCGCTGTTATTAACTGTCGCCTCAACCCTTATGGGCGTCAATTCCCTTGCGTAGTCGGCGGCCTGTACCATGACAGTCACAAAACATACGCCCAGTCTTTATACGACTTGATGCTTCCGCTTCACGAAATCAGCACTTGGTTGCTCCGCAGCCGTATCGACAACGTGCAGGCAGCCCTCAACAACTTGATCTTTGTAGACCCGACTTCGGTATCTGTCCCCGACTTGATAGACCGAAATCCTTGGGGTCTTGTCAGAACACTGCCCGGAACCAAGCCGGGTGATGGTGTGTTTATCGCCGAGATTCCTGATGTGACGAGAGGCCACTGGAATGACATTGGCGCTATGTCAGAGCTCAAGCAACGTGTGTCAGCCGCATCCGATATGCAGCAAGGCATGCCAACATCAGACGGCATCCGAACTGCAACAGAAATACAGAGGCTTACGCAGCTTGGCTCCCAACGACTTGGGGTCATATCGCGCATAATGTCCTCAACTACCATGAGGCCACTGGTGCGTATGATGGTCGGCAACTTGCAGGACGCCTTAACATATGAAGGTTCCCTCCGAGTTTCGGCAGGGGATAGCCCCGGCGAACTAACCAATCTGGTTAAAGACGATTATCTCGACTTCGACATCAGCATGATTCAAGGCGACATAGATTACCTAGTCGTTGATGGCACACTCCCAGTCGAACCTACCAGAAACGCAGAGACTTGGATGAACATGCTCCAGGTCATGGGCCAAACTGGACTAAACATGGAATACAATGTCGGCAAGATTGCAGAAGAGGCAATCCGCTCGATGGGTGTCTCAGACCTAGACCAATTCAAAATAAGTAAAGCAGAGCAAGAGGCAGGCCCGACTCCGTCTCAACAGGTTTCAATGATGGAGCGCATGCGAGGTGCCAACGTGATGGGGCAAGAGCAGATGGATCAAGAAATACAAAAAGGCAACCTGAAGAGGATGGGCGAATGAAGGGGTTATACGCCAACGTGGCAGAAAAGAAGAAGCGCATAAAAGCTGGCTCTGGCGAGACGATGCGTAAGAAGGGCGCAAAGGGCGCACCAGCCAAGGGCGCGTACAAACGTGCAGCCCTAACGGCAAAGAATAGGAAAAGATCATGACCTTACCAAACTCAAAGGCCATAGAGGGCAACACAAAGTTCACAGGTCTACAGCGCGACTGGGTGAAGTCTTACGTCGCCGAGGTTGTGTCCATCGAAATGCTCAAGCTGCGTAATGAGTTCAATGAAGCCATAGCCGCTAAGCCAGCTTGCAGTTGCGGCAAGAAGATAAAGGCAGTCGCGTCGGACGTGGCCGACCTTCAAAAGCGGTATTCTGAGGACGACAAGTACAGCCTGACCCGTGGAAAAATAGTCGCTCTTATGGGCGAACTCGGGCTCGATTGAGTAGGGACGACTGACTGTCATCGAACAGGTAAATTACCATTAGAACACGGGCAACAGGTAAATAAGGTCAACAATGGCGTTTACTAAACCAACGGGCGACCAGATAAGTTTTCGTAGTGCGAGCACGGGAACTCATACGCTCGACAACTATTTAGAGGCTTGCGAGAAGGGTGGGTTCACTCTCTCTGCCCTTATGGACAACCTGTTCACGGATCAAGGTGCTCTGAATCCGAGCGCTTTGCAGTTCAGGGTTTCCGAAACCGACGCCACCAACCCAGTCCTTCAGGCTCGCTTCGGTATATTCACCGACCCCAGCGTCGGATGGTTCGACACAAACCAAAAATTCTTCAACCAGCGCGGCGAGTTCACCGCTGGTACAGCTTACTCCCGACTGGACATGGTTCGGTCAGGAAGCGCGGTCAACATTTGTTTGGCCTCACACACTTCAGCCTCAGTCATAGACTCGACAAAGTTCATTTTGTTCTTCGACGGCGCGGCGATCCTGTCTGAAATCCAAGATTTTAAGACCAACTCAGAACCGAGGCTCGACTTCCTAGAAGAATCCGTCTTGCTCGACATTGACGTCCTATAGAAAGGGGAAATTATGTCTACTCAATCTCTAAAAGAACTTGTCGATGCGATCAAAGCGCAGGGCAAATCATTAGCCGATGGGACTACACAGTCCGCTGGCGCAGCCACGTCCCGTGACTTGGTTTATTTATCCACTGCCGTTGAGCGACTGTATGGTGCAGACGCCCTTTTGGCTCTTACCGATACGGCAGCCCGACCCGCTGAAATTATCACAACACCAGCGCCCGGCACCGCCGCAGTCACACTCGCGGATCACCAAGTAACAAAAGATGTAATCACTTTTAAGGGCGACACGGGCTCATACACCGCAACCGCACTTTTGGTTACAGTTCCCAACAAGGGCTTTGCTTCTGTAATCGACAACCAAATGTCCATCCCTGTTCGCATCGCGACAACAGGACAAGCATTACTTACGCCAGCCTACATCGAAGTAGCAGCAGGCAAGCGTGCATGGATTTATTGCGAAGGCACAAAGGTCGCGTTGGTAATCGACGTCGAAGCGATTGCAGCCGCCGCCACGACTGCCATGACGACTGACGGAGACATGCTCCTCCGGGCATCAGGTGCAAACGCACGCCTCCCAGTAGGCAACAACTCAGAATACCTTGTGGTCGATAACGGCGCACCAACATGGAGGCGTTCTGGCTTCCGTCCACACACTCGCGTTGCCTCTATGTCCAACCACTATGTTGGTCGCAACCCCGACTACTCTTGGAATAAGGGCGGCGAATACACAGAGGCAGACGGCACTAAGAACGCAACGCCGACTACCATTTCAACAGTCGCCACTCATCGCCTCGGTAACTACATCGAGGACGCCACCACGTTCCCGCATTGCGCCAACAAAGGCACATGGGACTTGGATCAAGAGCCTATGAACGCATACCGTGGGGCAGCCGTTATAACAGAAGACGGCGGCTTTATGATCTGGGGTGCGGCGAACAATGGGCGCACTGGCTCAATAAATGCGCGCGCGCGCACACCATATCGTCCGGGTCTGTATAACAACACGACAGGCGGCATCACTCACGCAGACGTAACTAACTTCAAGATCAAGCAAGTCGTTATGATGTACGACACGTCTTACGTCGTAACGACTGAGGGCGAAGTCTACTCTACTGGCTACAACGGCCAAGGCCAACTCGGTGACGGCGGCACTTCAGCCCGTCCGTTTTTCCGTAGGATTTCCTTCCCTTCGGGCGCGGGGCCAGTTCGCTACATGCAAACCACCCAGCACGAAACTGACCAAGGCACCTCTGCCGCCTACGCACTCATGGAAGACGGTGACGTTTATTCTTGGGGTGACAATGGTCATGGCCAGCTTGGCGTAGGGGATGTTACAAATCGGATGGGGCCGACTAAGATCGGCGCTTTCGATCAGAACGTGCGGATGATCCAAGGCGGTGGCCGATGTATGGGTGCCTTAACTATCGACCACAAAATATTTATGTGGGGTGAGAACAACCGAGGCCAAGTCGGCAATGGTACTACTATTGATGTTACCGCACCGACAGAAATCGACATTGGCGGCAACTGCGCCAAGCTGGTTTTGACTGGTAATTCCGACGCCTGTACTAGCCAAGCTATCCGCGCTGATGGCCGCCTTTATGGCTGGGGTGAAAACTCCTACGGACAAATCGGTGACAACTCCACAACTGACCGATCCACCCCAACACTCGTTTCCAACATTGGCCTAAGTGTAGGTCTTGAGGTCATGGATGTGTGGAACGCTGGTAGCGAATTTGGTCATACCTATGCACTCACAACCAACGGCAACGTCTATTCGTGGGGCCACAACACTGTGGGCAATCTGGGCGTAGGTGACTTAAATAACAAATCATCTCCAACCCTGAACAACAACGTCACATGGCCTTCGATGGTTATGGGGGTCGGCATGAGTACCTCTGGTAGCTACCTGTACCAATCCACAATGTTCATGACGCACACCAGTCTGGCAGACCGCATCGCCCGTCAAAACGGCATTGTCTACACATGCGGCCATGCTGGTGAGAAGCTGGGTCGCCCGCACTCTGGCAACCAAAACGTACCATACCCAGTCGGGGTCGCACCGCCAATGCAGGGTAAGATGCAGTGGTGTACCTACAGTGGCTACCACACAGGCTCTACGCTTGAGACATTCTGCATGGCTCTTGACGAAGAAGGCATCATGCACATGTGGGGTTACGGCGGTGAATACTCAGCAGGTCGCGTCTATAACGGCAGCGATACTACCCCTTGGCAACCACAGATCGTGTAAGGAGAAAACATGGCTATTTTTGCATACGCATCAACACCAAATGAAGACCACTGGCGGCCACAAGAAGATGTTATTTCGTTGGGCTACTGTACGCCCAACGACAAGCACTACTTCTTTGTGGCTGACGACGTGACGTTGGGCGACCAGCCTACCACTATCACAATGGCTGAAGTCACCGACGAGGACGAGCTTGCGCTGATGGTCGAGCATTGCCCTATGTTCTGGGGCAATGAGGACTTGCAGTCAGAAGTAGGTCTGTAGCCCGTGAAACCAAGTCGCATATTAAATGGAAAACGGTCTGAGCAAAAGGAGCGCCGCAAGTCGGGCTACTATTGTCTCAGGCGGCTTTCGTTTATCCGCAAGCACGGCGTCGACCAAGAAAACGGCGCGGGCTTCGGCGGCGGTTCAGCTTGGGATGTGACCGCAAAACAGTTTCAGGGATGGCGACTTAACTACACACCAGTCGAGGATGACAGCCTTATTCGGGTCACATGCGGGGGATACATAGGCTCTCCGTCTAGCTGGATGGATTTGGCAATCGGATCTCGGGCTTCCCACTCAATCTATATCGGCGGCTCTTCCCGAACCGACCAGTGGACTTGGGACGTCCCGTCTTGGGGCGCGGGTGTGACGGAGCGCCTTGCAATAAATTGTGGCGGCGGCGGCAGTTTAAACGAGGGAACTGAGCAATCCGTTTCTAACGTCGGCTTTATCAGCAACCGCCTTCGTACTTTCATGGTCGAAGAGTGGGAGAACACGGAGCCCGGACAGCCTGCAATCATCGAGTGGGATAAGGACAATATTGATTTCTGATGGCGCAATCTTTTTATGAATTAAACTCACAGCCTAACACTAACAACACCCGGACGCCGGGTGTTTTGTTGCGCCGTGTTTCATTACTTCATACTGAGCAAAGGCCCAACATTGCGTCAATAAGTAATAACTACGGCAACCCGCTGCATGGCAACGCCACTATCCCCGATGGCGCTTACTGCAACTACACCCCCGTTTCTGACGACAGCCTTATCAAGTTATCCGTCAGCCTTTTTTGCTATCGCGGTAATTCTGTAAGCAGCCTGAACTCCGAGCTACATTTCAATTTCGTCTGGCAAATTGGCGCAGACTTTACGGGGCGCGGAGATTACTACGGCAGCGTAGACAGCTACATAACTTTGAAAACTGAAGTCCCCTCATGGGGCGAAGGTCAAACCAGAAAAGTTGCTCTGCGTATGACCAACAGCAATGGCAATGGATATTACCGCACCAACATAAATTACAACCAGACCTCTTCTCCCAGCCAGCGAGGAATCCTGAACACTAGCCGCCCAAAAATGGTCATCGAAGAGTTCTCCCCAACCGAGCCGCTCAGCCCTTCAATCGAGGTATGGGAACACGACAAGTTGGATTTTTAACATGACTGAGAAAGTAGAAGTTACACTTGCACGACTTGAGGAAAGGATAGCGCGTCTATCCGATGAGGTCAGGCACGTTCACGCCGAGGTCTCAGAGATAAAAGCTACTGCCAACCGATGGAAGGGAGCGTTCTGGGTCATTATTACCCTCGGCGGCATCGCTGGATTTTTTGTGAACGCACTTATTGGGTGGAGCAAATGACAGATACACAACGACGTGACGCTCTTGAGGAACTATTAAAGTCGTCTGGCTGGGAAGTTCTTAAAGACGAAATGAAGAACTCTATTTTGCAGGCAGCGTTTCAAATATCTGACAACGCCAACATGCCTGTTGACGAAATAAACTTCCGACGCGGCACTATCTGGGCTGCCCGTAAGTTTGTCGAACTCCCTACCGCTGTCCAAGCACTGTTGAATAACGACATCTTGATGGACGCAGCGAATAGGGGGGAACTAAAAACGGATGAGCGCTACGGCCCAAATCCATTGTAATCCCGCTACGGCTGGAGAAAGAGAAATAAAATGGCAGAACAAGATGACCAAATGATCGCAGCGTTGGCGGCACAGCAGTTGGGCGTTCCGACCCCCGAAGCAGCCCCATCAGCGCCAGCGCAAGTAGACCCTGCGAAAGCAGACGCCCCCACGACTGACGCCGAAAAAATGACGGAAGCTGTAAGCCCGCAGACTGAAGGTGACAAGCAGCGTGAGGAATCCTTTATCGAAGTAGACTTCGGCGATGGACGCAAAGAAGTCATGTCAAACTCGCAAATCGCGGGGATGACCTCACGGTATAAAGACCTAAACCACAAGAACGCCACGCGGTACAAACCAATGGAACCAGCCATTGGCGTACTTGAACAACTCATGCAGAGCGCGACTTCCCAAGGCCACAATGTCTCGGGCGACGACATGGCTCAATTTATCACCGCCGCAATCAGGGGTTACACATCTAACCCTCAGATGGGCGGCCAAACCGACCCGACCCCAGACCGACCAGACGGAAACGACTTCAACGGCCAGATGGATTCGGACATCGAGGCTTGGGAGCGCGACAACGCGATTTCTCTCCCGCCAATGTACCGTCAGGGCTTTAAGCTCATGCAGCAACTTATGCAGGAGAACGAGTCTCTCAAAGGCAACATGGGTCAACTCCTCAATCAAGCGCAGCAACTTAATCAAGAGGCCGCGCAGCAAGCTCAAGGTGCCATCGAGACTGGCGACACAGCGTATCGCCAACAGGCCGCCAACAATCTAAACGAAGCTCAGCAAAACTTCCAACTGCCCGATGATGCCGAGGACGATTTCTTCGACTTCGCATATGGTCGTGGATACACAGTTGAGGACTTCATTGACCGAGACCTGACAATGAAGATTATGCAAGACTTCTCAGCCAACCGCCAGACGCCCGAGATGGAACGACTTCGCGCACTAAACGCTAAGCGGCAAGCCTTCACTGGCGCATCAAGTGCGGCACCATCAATGGGCGCTGGGTCAATGCCAAGCGGCGGCGCAAACGACGACTTCATGCAATCAGTCGCGGCGCAGGCAATGCAAAAACGTGGCCTCGCGTAAAAAAACAGAGTGGGGACGACAGCGTTCCCATTCTCATATCTAATACAACCCATGGAGACATGCAGCGCCACGGCCCTGCTATCCAATACGAATAGAATACCGGGAATGAAGTCTTTGAAGCTGGAGCTAGAAGACACCACTGCCCCTTAACCATCAACCCTAATTAGCTGGGAGAAAAAAACATGACAGCTATTTCTGGATTGCGTGGCACTGGTCAGTTTACTGCTGACTTCCGTCCCACCAATTATCGCGAATTATTTTCGCTCCTTGAACCAAATGGAACCGCACCTTTGCAAGCATTGCTTTCAATGGCTGGCTCCGAAGCTACTGATGACCCTAAGTACAATCACTTTAGGGACGAGATGCCTGACCGTAAACTGACTGTAGATGGTGCTGTTGCTTCAACATCAACCGCCTCAGTAACAGTCGACTCGGCTGACGACGAAGCCTTCGTAGTACCCGGCACTATCCTCATCAACGTGGATACTGGCGAAGTAATGCGTGCAACGGCTGCACCGAACGCACACGCAATCGCTGTGGTTCGTAACATCGGTGGCACAACACACCAAATCGCAGACGGTGCGAACATCATCATTGGCGGCCATGCCGACTCTGAGGGTGGTACTTCACCGACTGCCGTGAGTTTCGACCCAACAACTGACTTCAACTATACGCAAATCTTTAAGACTGCGGTACAAGTCAGCGGAACCTTGCAAAACACCTTCCTACGGACTGGTGACAAAGAGCAAGAGCAACTCACAAAAGCACTCAAGATGCACATGTCTGATATTGAACGCAGCATGTTCTTCGGGAAACGTCACGAAGAGAACGGTTCAACCGCTTCTCCGACTCGTTACACAGGCGGCTTGCGTAATAGCATCGTCAACGTAACAGACGGCGCGTCCTACGGTGCTAGTTCAAACGTCATCACGGAGAAAGAGTTTGATCGTCTTTTGATCGAAAACATCTTTGCCTACGGTTCTACCGAAAAGGTTGCTTTCTGTGGTGCGCGTGTAATCTCTAACCTGATGGAAGTCGGCAAAAATCGCTGGCAGCCAACTCAGATTGATAATGCTTATGGCGTGTCCCTTTCTCGGTACACAACTTATGCAGGCGATCTGTTAGTTTACATGCACCCTATGTTCCGGCAAATCCCGAACATGGATCAAGAGATGGTCGTACTCGACATGAACGAGATTAAATATCGTTACATGCAGGGTCGTGATACTCAGCTTATTCGTGACATCCAGACACCAGATTTCGACGGTGTGAAACACATGTATCAAACAGAGTGTGGTCTCGAAATGACTCAAGCTAAAGTACACCACCGCATTAAAGGTTGGTCGGGCGTTTCCTAACGGGGACGACCAAACACCTTGATGACCTATACAATGGGGGCCAGAGCAATCTGGCCCTTATTTTTTTGGAGAACCCAATGACAAAGAAGAAGCTAGTAGAGGAGCGCAACGAAGCCGTGGCAGTCGTCAAGAAAGCCGCGCCGAAAAAAGCAGCCGCCCCCTCTGCAAAAAAAGACCACGTCTTATTCGTGTCTTCAAAGGAGGAGACTGTTTCTTTTGCGATCACGGTCATGGGTAATGAGATCAAGCCCATGTGGGATAGCGAAAGAGAACACCTAATTTGGCGGGTTCCAAGTGCGCTTGCTGACAGGTTCGCAATGCACGAATTTATAGTCGAAGGCAGAATTGTACGAGAGGTCTGAAATGGTTTATGCACCCCGCGTTTATCCAGAGGCAAGCATCAAGGGCAAGAGGCCCGATGCCGATGAGCCCACCAGAACTCTAAAGGATGGCTCTGTAGAAGTTGGCGCAGTCGACCTGAAGGGAAGCCTCACGGCTGACTTGGCCAAATCTGCGGATCAGTCCCATCGCGACTTCCAAATGGCGAAGCCGCAGAGGAACCGTTTCTCTGGAAACAACCCGCACCTCAACTCGCCCTACTCGGCTCTGGAAGCCTTGGTCATGCAGTCGCTACGTCGATACGGGGACATGCACCCCGGCACCGTCGACGGGGAAGTCATGATGATGTTCGTGGAGTTTGCTAATTTAATTATAGAAGACTTGCGTGGTCATCCGTACTGGGACAACCCAGAGATTGATTATTACACTCACCCCTCAGAGATACGCAGCATCCCAGACAACATAATGGTTGCGGGCTTGCTGTATCACTATTCGGTACAGCAGCAATCGAACAAGATCGAGGCTTACGGCCCGATGTACTTCAAGATGATGAACCGAATCCTTTACCAAAAGAAGTATGGTTCTGGCAAAATAGAGGTGTCCCCTTGGGATAAGTCACAGCGCCCAACTGGCGTTCAAGGCTACGACACAAGGAGAAGCTAAGTGTCTACGACTTACGCGCCGTCTGGCGTAAACATAAAAGTTTATCCCTACGAAGACTTTCAGGGCATTGATGCGTCGAGAGACGTCGGCGCTCTAGATACAGGCCAGAAGCAACACATGGTCGAAATCAAAGATGGCTTCGCCGACTGGCGGGGTACTTTGGTGCGCGATCCCGGTGCCGAACAGCGTGCGGCTGGTAACAAGTACATCAAGCGCGTCGACTTCTTTGGCCGCGACTTGGCTGTGTGGGCGCAAGTTGATGGTGGCGGCACGACACTAAGATCAGAGCGAGACCACTTGAAAGAGGAGGTCTACCCTCAGAGCGCAGTTGTGACATCTACGGTTTACAACAACAAAGTCGTATTTGCGTCTCGCGATTACGGCATGTATCAATACAACGGTTTTAACTGGAAGGTCATCGAGGCCAACTCAGACCCGCGCCCAGCATACATTGCCTCAGTACAACGCAGACTTGCCGTTGCTGGCATGCCCGGGAAAAGAACGATAGTCGACTTCAGCCGAGTAGACAACGAAGAGGTGTTTACTGATGACGAGGACGAAGGCGCACAGCAAGTAACAAAAGCCGCCGACATTGACGTGGGCAACATCATCGGCACCGCCGATGAGATAAAGGGTCTCGGCGTATTTGAGAACAGCCGACTTGCAGTCTTCACAAACGACCAAACTCTAGTGTACCAGCTTCACCCCGACTTTACTCAGTGGCAGATTGACGACAAAGCGAACATCAAGGTTGGCTGCATTAGCCACAACACGATAACACAAGCTGGCGCAGACTTGCTCTTCTGTTCACGCGACGGGATACACTCGCTTCGCCGCTCAGAAACAAACGGCATTACTATTTATACCGTCCCCATGAGTAACAAGATCGACTTAACATATCGTGCGCTACTGCGTAACGTGTCTAACCTAGAAACGATTTCAGCCTTCTATGACCAAGATGAGGGACAGTACCATGTGTTCTTCCCCTTCTCAGACCAAATCACAAAGCGGCTTACATTATCACTTAACCCGATGCAGGGCGGCGAAAGTAAGTGGTCTTCAGGCGAGTTCCTGAACGCGACTTGCGGCGTACAGCTAGGCGGACAGACTTTGATCGGGACACCGGGCGGAGTCTGGGAACGCAAGCGCATCGAAGACGTTACAACGCACAGCCCAGAGATGGTGGTTACGACCCCTATACTTTGGCAGGGCGCTATCAACGACACGAAAGAATCTTACAGCTTCATCCTTCAGGCGACTGGGCGGGGTGAATTGCAAGTCGAAGCGTTTGACGAGCGTGGAAGATATTTGTCTGCCATCCAGTTTCTAATCGAGGGTGGCGGTGCGGACGACAAGTTCCCCGACGTTCCGCTACAAAGACAGTATGAAAGAAAATTCGAACACCGCTACCGTGGCGTTCAGTTCCGATTCACTACGAAGGGGAAGGGACTGTTGAAAATCATTGGTTTTGCAGTTCAGGTAAGGAGTAGCTAATGGCCCGCCTAAGACAACAACATCCTCAGAACTATGTGAACTCGGGGAACATCCATACGGATTTCGAAAATGTAATCCGCTACCTCAACTCAGCGGAACTAGGTGACAAGACCGTCTCCGAGCTTCTTCGAGTCTTGTTTGACGAGGAGGGTGTGTTCCAAGGCCCAATTCAAATGCGCGTCGACACAAGCGAAGGCTTGCAGTACCGCGTTGGTCAATACGCCAACGACTCAGAGGGCTGGTATAGCCTAGTTGATATTGCGTCTCTTCGTGGCCCGGCTGGTCAATCAGTCGGAAACGTCGAAGGCCCGTTCTTCTTTAATCGTAAAGACGCGATTATCGGTTCAACGATCACAGCTATAGCCGTGACGGCTGCGGGTTCAGGTTATGTTTCTAGCGGCTTGACGGTAACACTCAGCTCACCCGACGACCCTTTGGGCGTCCAAGCAACCGCGACTGTGGCTCTAGGTGGTGACGGCGGGGACGAAGTCGCATCTATCACAATCACAAACGCTGGCTCTGGTTATGCGACTGTACCAACTGTAACTATTGCAGGAGGCAACGGCGTCGACGCGACGGCCACTGCGGCAGTTGGAAGCCCAAATAACGTAATCCCATACACATTCGATCCGGCGACAGACGAAATTGTCGTGTATCGCAACGGTGTGCTTCTGTACGACTCAATCGCAGGATCAGCGCAGTACACAAAGAACGCTGTGAACAGCACAATAACTCTTAACAACTTGTCACCAGCAGTCGCACTCAATGATAAGGTAAGTATTTACTCTATCCGCGCACAGGCTGTAACGAACTACCGACGTGCAGATGAGCTTATCGCTCAGACCCAACAGTCAGTCGCGTTTATTCACTCTACTGATGAAAAGCTCTTAGTGTTCCGAAACGGTGTTTTGCAGCAAGAGGGCGGTTCCGCCGACTACATCGCTTCATCCGCTGTTGGCACGATCACATTCCTAGACACATCCAACCCGCTATCATCTAATGAGATTGTGACCGTCATTACGGTTGAGAACCAATCTCTGAAGACTGTTGCTGGTTTGATGTTCGAAGACGAATACACCAATGACGACGGGTTCATCCTTTATAACAAACTGGTGGTTGATAATAACCAGATTCCACAGAATAAGGTTTCTGCACTATCCACCTCGCTTGCTGGTAAGGCTAACCTTATAGCGCAGCAAGGCACTCCAACGGCTCCCCTGACTGGCGACTTGTGGTTAGACACAAATCTCAGCCCTGCAATCCTGAAGTTTTATGACGGCACGCAATGGTTAGAGACGTCGCCAGAATCCTCACTGCCTACTTTCGTGCAAACAAACGCTGGCGAGTACGTCCGCGTGAACGGCACGGGTACGGCGCTTGAGTATGGCGACATTGACTTCTCGGCGCTGGTTCCAAAGACTTATATGGGCGCAGCCAACGGCGTAGCGACATTGGATACTGGCGGTAAGATGCCAGTGAACCAGTTGCCCGAAACCTTCTCCACTCAGTCGATTCCGTTTTTCTCAGTCTGGGAAGACAGCGCAGCCGGTATTGGCAATAAGACTTACTTTGTCTCACGCCTATGGAAGCAAACCATCCGCATAGACGGCATTGCCTACAAGCTAAACTCTGGCTCATGTACGATGCAACTTTCAGTAGACGGCACCCCAGTAGGTAACAGCTTCTCCGTCACTTCCGCATTGCAGAATGACAACCTAGCAACAGTTATTGAAATTGACGCAACGGTTGCTTCAAAGCGAATTGAGCTAGTCGTCACCAACAACTCATCGGGGCAAACTCTTGAGGTTGCAATAGCGGCTGCCACAGTGAACGTATAAGGGGAAGAACATGCAAAAGGGCATATTCGACGGCATACCTGATAAAGACGAGATGGATCGCCACTATGCAGCAATGCGTGGCGGCGACAACCAAATGTCTTACACAGAGACAGGCGACTTTGTAATTCCCCCGGAAGTGCAAGAGGCTAACCCTGCCCTAATGATGGCGGCAATGGAAGTTTTTAGGGGCATGGGCGTAGACCCGAACATGTACGTTTCCGGCTCGTCTGAGGGTAACTACAACCCCACGACTGGCGTGCAGGAATTTGGATGGATTGATGATCTATACCAGTCGGCAAAAACCAACGCCTACGACTTCAGCAAGAAAAGCCTAGACTATTTGTCTAACAGTGACTTCGGCAAGGCAGCGGCTTCGGCAGCGCTCACAGCGGGTGCAGCAAAGCTAACTGGGTCGGATACATCCCAAGCCCTCGCGGCTGGCGCGGGAGCGGGTCTCGGATATTATGCAGGCAACCAGTTCGATACAGGTCTTAGCAACCTCGCTAACAAGAAAAGTTTCTTCGAGGAAAAGCCGGAGACCAATTATACATCTCAAAACCTTGGGGAAGCGTTCAAGAATGTCGCCGACAGCACGAACTTCAAGGCTTTGTCTTCGGCTGGCCTCGGGGCTTTCCAAGGCTACCAAATGTCTGCCCCCCTTCCAGACTTTCCAGACTTGCAGTTAAAGACGCCTGACAAGTTGAACTTAGCCCCCTTAGCTAATGAGAACCCCTTCAATACTTTTGATGACAATGAACGCGCTAATCTAACAGCAACACTACCTCAGAACCTACCAGTCGGCCCAATGACCCCAAGAGCTTTGGCGAGTGTCGGCGGGGTGACGTACAAAAAGAAGGTGAAGGATAGGGACACCGGGCGGTTCAGCTACGTTGACGCCGATAACAATGACGCTGGTTCTTTCTCAAGATCACTTAACCAAAAGAGTAGACGCAAAGGATTCGGAGGCGGTCTTATTTTCGTATGATACGTTACGCGACTGAGGGTGATATAGAGGACTCTGTCAAAATAGCGGTGGAGTTCATAGAAGAAGGCTACTACGCCGACTTGCCCGTAGACAAAGACATGATGCACGCGCACGCTCGTCGCGCTTTGGAAGAGTGGCACTGGCTGTATCTGATCGAAGAGATAGACGGAAAGCAAGCTGGCTTCTTCAGCGCCCACATCGAAGACACGCTCTTCGGGCCGGGGCGCATTGCCTCACAAGACTTGATGTTTATTTTACCTAAGTACCGCACTGGCATGGCGGCAGTTCGGTTCCTCAAGGAGTTTGAGTCGTGGGCAAAGAAGAACGGTTGCTTGAATCTGTATTTCGCTCCGAGCGTACACGTTGATCCAAGATTCGACTCGTTATCTAAGCGGCTGGGCTTCGAGTATATCGGCCCTCAATTTGGGAAAAAAATATGATAAGACAGGCATACGTCACAGACAAAGGCGCGGTATTAAACCTCGGCTGGCACATGTGGAAAGAAAGTCCTGTTTACGAGAAGTACGGTTGGAGTTGGGGTAAGGCGGGCCAGATGTTTGACCGCTACTGCGACAAGCCAGACAAGCTCATGCTGGTTTATGAGAAGGACGCTGAGATAGTTGGTATGCTACTGGCCAGCACACACGGACAATTTTACACAGACATCAAAGTCGCGAGCCAACAGCTATTTTACATATACCCTATCCACCGTGGCGGCTCGACTGCGGTACGCCTTATGAAGAAATTCGAGAGCTTTGGCCGTTACAACGATTGCCAGCTTCTTAACTTCAGTCAAAGCGTTCAGGGTGTGGACGACAGATGGGACAAATTCTGCCAAAGTTTAGGCTACACCCATATAGGGAACACTTACTTTAAGGACTTGTAGCATGTGCGGTGGCGGCGACGACGATGACGGTGGTGACACACAGTCAAACTACGAAAAAGAAGCCTACGGCGACGGTGGCAGGACTGCTAAGAACGATGCGGCTGCCAATAAGGGGCCAGCACCAGACGTCTCGACAGCGAGCGACAGGGACAGTTACGTCTCCGGCACTCTTGCAAGTCAGGGATATAACGACAACTACAAAGGCGTAGTCAGTGGCAATGGTTCCTCTGTACTGGATGGGTTCGGCAACCCTGTACTGTCTGGTTCATATGCCAGAACCAAAGCTGGGGCCGAGTCGGAATATGACGCTTATCAAGGATACACCGCTGCACGGGACAAAGCCGAAGCGGAATTTTATGCTGACATGAACCAACGTCCTCAGGTCAACCAAAGCCTGATAGACATGGCGCTTTCTGAAGGTGGTTACATCGGCGACTTCTACGACGACGAAGGTAACGTCCGCGAGGACTACGACCCGACACAAGAAGTTAATTCGATGATTGGGCCTCCCAGCGCACAAAACTTATCTGACTATGGTAACTACCTCGGCTCTTCCGCAGACGAGTTCTCTTTTCCGGGGTTCAACTTTGGCGACCCATACGGATCGGCTATGGCACCACAGCTTAGCCAGATTGACGGAAGCGCATTGGGCAGCAGCATTACTACTCAGAATGAGCGTGATTATTTCAACAACTTCTCTGATGGATTTAACGACGAAAATAGTAGCTTCTTTGGGCTGCGTGGCAATAAGTTCGAGTCCGACGCGGCAGGCAACATCGGCGTATCGACTGGTGGTCAAAGGTTTGGTGACGCGGCGGGCAACATGCTTATGGGCGTAGTTGGCGGCGCTTTCGGGCCAATCGGTTCTGCTCTAGCAGCGGGGACAAACGTCAACACAATGAACGCATACGGCGAAATGATCCCGGGCTACAATTCCCAAATACAAACAACCAGCTTCGGCCCCGGCAACGCTCTGGGTGGGCTTATCGGCTCACAGTTAGGCTCCAGTGCGGGTGAGGCAGTCGGACAGAAAATTTACAATTCGACTGGAAACATCAACGGCGCTATCGCGGGCGCAGTTGGTACGGGAGTCGGCATGAATATGGCAGGCTCAAAACTTGGTGGCCTTGCGGACAGCGCTTATGGCTTGGGTTACGTTGGAAGCAACACCTCTTTGCCGTATCAACAACAACTCGACCAAGGCATGGAAGACCGGGGGTTTGGCGAAAGCGTCGGAGGCAACGACGGAGGCGGCAACGAAGCCCCAGTCGGACAGCTTCAGTCGCAACTAACACCGGGCTCCTCTCCAACTATGAACGTCGGGCAAAGCGTCGGCGATGCAGAAATGCAAACCGTAGTCAGTGGTGACGTAGGGTCAGGAACTCTTACGGCTAATGGTTCGGAGAATGAGTTCGACCCCTTACAGTTCTTCTTAACTCAGGCGAAAAATGCCAACCCAAATAGTGTGCAACCCACAGACCTATTTGGAGACCCGACAGCAGACATATCCAACAACCCGTTGTTCTCAGCCGCGCCAGCGGGGGTGCAGTATTTATCGCAGGGACGACAGCGTCAGTTCGGCACTGGTACATATAATGTGCAGAACGCAATGCAACAGAAAAAATCAAATCGCAGAGGCGGTATCGGTGACAGACTCATCGGTGTGGTCGTATAAAGGAGAGAACTATGGGCGGTTCATCAGGCGGCGGCAGAGCTGCACCAAGACCTCAACCAAAGGCGAGGCCAGCACCAAAGATTACGTCGAGTAAAAACAAGTCTAGCGGCCCCGCTGCGCCAATGACATACATTGATTCTGGTACGGCACAGAAATCTCCAAAGCCTAGCATGGCACCAGACGGTAGCTCGACTTCGTTCATATCCGCCATGGTTGGCCAACAACCCGGCGAAGGTGCCGAAACGGCGTTTGTACCCGGTCAGGGTGAGGGCGGCGAAGGTTTAGAAAATGTCTTCGGTGGCGGCGCTGGTCAGTTTTTCGGCACGAACCCATTTAATCGGGGCGCTGCGGACAGAACGGGCTTTTTGGGTTCGCGCTTTGACGCAGGAGAAAACACAGTCGGTCTAGATGCAGCCGTAGAAAACCAGCCTAATGCTCCGGCAGTCGGCGGTGGCGAAGTCGGAGTCGGGAACCAGAGCTTTGGTAGCCGCGTTCTAATCGGTGGCGAAGGCGAGATAATTACGCCCGAAGGCACTGGAAGTAACGCTATTGATACATCTATGCCAGCCGAGCAAGCTCCGTCAGATATACAGCAAGACCCCAACTATATAATTCCGGGGCCGGGACAAGCGTACATCAATGATGCCTCTTTCTCGATGCCACTGGCCGGAAACCAAAACATAAATGCCTTTGTTCAAAACAGCCGTCAGGCAGCCCAACGCGCTCGCGGGCCTATCTCGCGTGGCCTGATGTCGGCTCGGACTGGGTTCGGCAAAAAGATGGGTTGAGGAGACAGTAGATGGGTTATGGCAGTTCTGCTGCGCTTATGGCGGGTTCCTTTTTGGGGCCGCAGTCTCAAGGTGCGGCCTTCGCTAACTTTGTTGGTGGCGGTTATGATATAGCTGACAGCTACTATCAGAACAAAAAAGACCAACAGATGGCTGACGCCTCGCTGCGCCTACAGGCGCAAGTCGCGCAACAGCAGTTAAACTTGGCGGCACAGGATGCCTCTGATGAACGGCAAATCCGAGAGCGCATACTTGCGCGTGCCGCACAATTAGACCAAAGCCTGTTGCAAGAAAAAGCCAAGTTAGGCCCAAGGGTTGGCGTCGAGGCTGGCGACATCTATAATAATTACCAGACCCTTAGAACCCAAATCATGGGCGACTATAACGACACCGTAGACCGCATATCCTCGCAAGGCTTTGCGGACGCAATCAGTCGCGGCATGGATCGGTCTACTCAGTACACAGACAGTCAATCCAAGCTGGCACGCATTGCCGCACAAGAGTTGCCTAAAATGGAGCAAGCTGCGTTTGACACTGCCATCGCAAGGTCGAAGGGGTATGCTGACACGCTAAATTATGGTCGTGACGCTTCAATGAAAGAGGTGAACGACATGTACACCTCAGTCGCGAACATGGAAGCCAAAGCTATGCCGAACAACGTGGCAGCCTCCTATGCAAACGCCTCAAGCACCGCCAACACTTTCTCGAATAGCTTGGCCAACCGAGCGGCTGACAGCCAAGATTACATGGGTAATGCTCTGGCAAACTTTGACCAGAAGGTTGCGCCGAATGTTGCCTACGGGCTTGGCAAGAAGGGTACGAGCTTCGTTGAGACACAATCCGCAGACTTGCAAGACTTGGAAGCGTATCGAAGAGCCTATGGGCCATTGAAAGGGTAAACCGTTATGCCACGTTTAGGCTCTAATTTCTTTAACGCATACAATGACCAAGTCGACAACCTACGTCGACGGCGCGGTGAGAACGTGGAAGCGTTTAATTCATTTGTGAAGATGCGTACCGAATTGGGCGAAACCGCAAGCGTCACCGACATGGAGAAAATGCGTAACTCCTTGGCGGGCGGAGAAGGCTACTTCATGAACGCGCTCCCAACTGGCGCAATGCTGCAAGAGACCAATAAGCGCCTGATAGAAAACCAAGCAGATGAGCGCACCAAAGAGGCCGGAAGGTCTATCAATAACAGAACCTCGTCACTGGGTAATTTTCAAGCGGAACTGGAGATAGCAAAAGGCATAACTTCAAGCCTTGTTGATGTCAATTTGAACGAAAAGGACGGGTTGGGGAAAGTCAAAACAGCCTTTACAAACGCGGGCCAAGAGAAACTGTTTGAGCAGTTCAAAGACTTGATACCAAACATACATGAAAGTTCGCGACTCAGCGCGGTGCAGAATTACATAGATGCGTCCGGCTTTGATTTACAACAAACCGCTGAAGGCGTGGATTCTTCGATAGGCTCAGCACAGACTTGGATGAGAGGTATGCTGAGAACTCGGGGTGATAATAACGTCAAGACTGTTAATAACGCAAAGATTGATGCTGCGAAGTCCGATGTCATTGCCAACTTCGCTGGCCTTATCAACGATGCTGGCGGTGATGAAACCAGTCTGCAAAATGTGGTCAAAGGAGAGCTAAAGTACAAGCTCGGGCCATTGTACACCGATAAAATTTTTGACGACTTGATGGTATTAGCAAATGGGCAGTTGCAGTTAGACACCAGCAAACGCCTCGGCCAAGCTATGCAGACACTTTCTTTCAACAAAGAAGAATTGCTTGGCTCACAAGGCAATGGTGATCGTATGAACCAAATGGCAACCGCCGCATTGGTTCAGGGTGGCGCACCAAACCCAACACCAGAGGCGGTGGCCGAGGCAGTCAAGCAGCTTAAAATTCAACAGAGAATAGCAGTCCGCGAAGACTTTGAGGGCAAAATTACTGAAGCAGTTAGACGGGCTGAGGGAATTACCAAAGACGAATTAGAACTTATGGGAGAGCCCGATAAAATTGAGGACGAGGTCACAGCTATCTTGAAGGGCGTGATGCCCGACTACGATGATTTGTCAGAGACACAACTCGCAGAGGCTCGGGCTTCCGTTAAGGCGATTATAGCTCCAAGAGCGCAGCGAGCGGTAGATGGCGAGACCCTAGAAGACAACCAAGTCGTGTACGCCGCCATTATGACTGATGCGGGGATACTCCGACTGGCCAAGAGCGGCCCATCCAAAGAAAAGATGCAGAGCATTTATGCGCGTATAAATAACTTGCGCCATGGGGTAGGCCTAAACGCTTTAAGTGAAGAGGGACTTGAGACGACGTATGGCGACCAAATAAGGGCAGTAATGAACGTCGGCGCTTCAGAGCGCTACGCCGAAAAGTCCGCTCAAATACGCGCAGACGCAACGGCCATAGTTGCGGACATACAGAAAGACCACACCAAGAACATGGGGGTCATCGCTGGTCAGCTTAATTCAACCGACACCCAAGACGGCGCTTTGTGGGCTACAGTAGCGCAGCAAGTACAGATGAATTTTATGCCCCGCAGCCATGCAGGGTATCAAGGCTTCACGGACATGATACTTGCACTGCAAGAGCGAGGCCAACAGCCGCCACAGACACCAGCGGAAGCCGCGCTCATAGGGCGGCAACTGGCTCAAGCTGCGGGATGGCTGCCTTATGGGTCAGCCCAGCAAGTCTTAATGGCAGAGCAATTATCAGATGCAGACTTGATTATGCCTGACACTCCCGTCACCGAGTTTATTGGTGATGAGGAATCCTTAGTGGTGGCAGATATGGCGACGGTTGTTGCTCAAATAACTACTCACCCTCGCGATCAAATTGCCAACAGCGCAATCCTAAGGAATGAGGCGTTGGAAATCATTGACGACTGGGAGGAAGGCTTAAAGGTGGACATGAACAGCCCGACTCTGACGCCACTTCTAGCGGGTCTCGATTCTGGAACGGCTGCAACTCACAACCAGACTATCTCAAACATAGCCACGCGACTTAGAAGGCAAGTGAACGATGCTGCTCCCTCTGGCCAGTATAGCTTCATGACGCACCTACCCGGGCCAAACGGCGGAATTTTTGTTGTGAGTAATGACGCTTCAAAGCAAGAGGCAATTAGAACTGCCAACGACTTTTTGCGGCCAATGGAACAGCTACTTGAGGCGGGCGCGTCTTACAGAAAAATACCATCCGAAGACGGAAGCCTGCCTACATACGAGAAAGTTCTTGGCGCACCAATTACCGCTGATGGCGACCCAGTGGTGAAGGCGGGCAACTCTAATGCTCCCGGCGTAACACAGGTCGACACAAATGCGTCCCCATTGACGCAAGACGTACAAGCACTACTGGCCGACGCGGACATACAGCAAGCGCTTCAGTCCACCGCCACTGGCTTTGCGACTGGAGAATACGGTGAAATCCCAACGCCCATTGCTAGGGCTATAAACTATATCTGGGGCAACAGTGACCCCGACTCTGCAAGCAGACGCGCACTAAATGGTGACGCTATGAGGTTTATCAGGACACCCATCGCGAAGGCGTACCTGTTACAGTATCCTGAGACCATTACGATCCTGAAGGCCGACCCCGTCGCTTGGTATGGGTTCGCAGTAGAGGGAAGGCCACCTCCGTCACCAGAGCCACCCGAGTAGGGACGACTAACCATATCAGATAGCGGTATTCTGGTTCCAACAACGGAAACTGGAGTACCGTAATGACACGCAGAACTAAAGCCGCACGCTCACGCTTGCAATCTCTCACAAGCAATCCTCAAAACAGCTTAGCCGCCGAAAGCGGCGGATTATCTATGGGGTATGCGGGGCAACTCAACAAGGAGACTGCCCAGACTGCGTTCCATAGTTCGGACTTCCTTCAAGACGCCGCTGATTACTACTACAAACGTGACGGCAAGAGTTTCGGGTCAACCGCCGAGGTTCAAGATTACTTCATGTCTGACCGTCGCTGGCGGAACATGAACACCATATCCATTGGGAAAGACTTATACGACGCGCACACATCTAGCGATGAGCAGTCTGCTCGACTTGCTCGGATGCAAGGCTTGTTCGACGCCTTGCCAAATTTCTACGAAGAAGGTGGTGACGGATGGAAGGGTTTAGGAGAGAACGCTCTTGCAGCAGTCGCCGACCCTATCAACTTAGTAGGTTTCGGTGCGGGTGGTCAGGCAGCAAAACTTGCAGCGTCTAGGGCAATCGCGGCGGGCTCTAAAGCCGCAATCGCAAAACGCGCTGGTCTAAAAGCTGGTATCAAGACGGGTGCAATCGGTGAGGGCGTAGCCTCAGGCTTAGTTGAGGGTGTAGCAGACCAAGGCATCCAGCGTCGTAACGTGGAGATTGGCCTACAAGATGAGGTCAGTTACCTCCAGACTGGCGCTGCGATGGGTATTGGCGCTGTCGTAGGCGGCGCATTGGGCGGTGTCTTCGGTGCGGCTGGTGCGGTGAACCCACTTCGTAAGGGTGGCAAGTCTAATATCACTGAAGGCATTTACGATGGTATCGGTAAACGGCGCAAGGTCGTCCACGATGCCGTTGCTGAAGCTAAAGGAATGGCGGCGGACGAAGCAGCAGATGGAGCAGCGGGAGCAGCCCCAGTTCGCTTCTCAACACAAGAGAAAGACTCAGTGGCGGCACAAGTCGACACGCGGGTTCAGCGCATGGAAGCTGACCGAGTTGAGGCTGGTGAAGCCTTCCCCCAATCCCCAGAAAAAGCGATGGAGGGTGAAACACCGACGAACCCAGTGGCGGCAACTCAACGCGCCCGCGACAGGATGATCGGGCTTCACGCCTCCGCTGAGTATGACCGCGCCGCTTCAAAGAAAGCATACGAAGGCGGGGACGACACGAAAGGCGCAGAGTTTGACAGAACGGCTGCGGCAAAGCAGCAAAAATCTAATGACATACAAAGCGCATTGGAACGCATTGTTCGCCCTGAACAGGAAACCCCATCAGACAGAGATTTAATTGATGTCTTAGAGGAAGCCACTCGGGGCGCGGAAGAACTACTACAGATCACGTTTGATCCTAGCACCCGCACAACGACGCCAGTGCAAAGAAACTTGCCTGATGGCTCCCCAGTCTTAGCCGAGAACACAGCCGACCCACGTCGGGCTGCGCGTGGCGACTTGACCCAAGAAGAGCTTAACCGCCGAGTTCGCAACGACCCCAAGCAGGATACTCAAGGGTTCTCTGGCCGATCAGCCGAAGAAGAGATAGCCGCACAACGCGAGGAGATGGTGGATGCGGGAGTCGCTGTCCGAGAATCCGAGACCGAAGTCGCAGCGATAGATAAAGAACGAAAGCCTTTAGTGGATGCCAAGACCACGCTGGATCAACAGTTTCGAGACGCCACCCTTCAGGCCGCAGCCTACAACCGTGGGGAAGGTGGCACGCCAGTAACCACACAAGAACTCGCTGACCTTAAAGCGCGTGGAGATGCGGCTGGCGCTGCACTCGTCGATGTAGACGCCCGCAAGGAAGCGGCTGACACAAAGCTGAAAGATGCCGAAGACTCACGCAGGAATCTGTCACAGACACATGAGCGAATGGCGAAAGAGGCTGCCGAGAAAGTGGAAGCCTCCGCTCAAGGCACGCCCGTATCGCGTGCTGAAGGCGAAGACGCAGCCGATGTGGTCGACAACACAGAAGACTACACACCAGACAACATGGCTGAGACCATAGCGCCAACGACCACAAACATTGTGAACTTGCTGGAGGCTCTGGGCGACGACCCAAAAACCATCCGTCGTGAACTAAAATCATTAGGCGATGGCCGCAAGCCAGAGGTTAAAGCACAGCGCCGCGAGTTCTTACGAAAAAGACTGGAAGAGGTTTATGCCCGCGAAAGGATGCAGGGCATAGTAAACCTTATTAGTACGGGTGAAGGTAACTCGAACAATATATTCCACTTAGAACTCTCACGCGCAACCATATTGGGGGAAGCTGAGACGCCGGAACAGGGCGAGATGATGGTTCGGATGTACAACGAATACGTTGGCAACCGTGCGCGTAAATTGTTTATCGAACACTTAGAAAGCACAAGCGCAGACCCGCTTGAGGCAATGGAGAAACTTCGTGGTCGGTACGGTGACGAGTTAGTAAGTATCCTAAACGAGCGTTTGGGACGCGGCTCCGTTGAAATGCGACTGGAGGATGCCAACCAAATTCGAGACCTGTTCAAAGGCTTGAAGGGGCAGACCCAAGAGGAATTGCGTGAGGCAGAAGAGGCAATGATCTCTAAGATTCTCGCTAAAGACCCTTCATTCGACACGAATACAGCCCGCGCCATTGTGTACGAGATGACTGAGAACTCTCTGCGTAAGGCTATGTCAAACGCCTCGCGCACCGTTCAGCGCTCTGAGGCAGTAATCAATCAAGAACAATCCATGATTAACGGAGCAATAGGCGAATTGCGTTCTTTGCGTCTGGAAATCATGCGCCTAAAGTCTTCAGTCCCGGCCCGTAAACGCGGGTCGCTGTCCACTGAGGACGACTTCGCCTTAGACGCGGAAAATTTAGAACTCATCCTGTCTGGGAAGGCGGATGTAATTCGCTACGACTTCAATGCTTCTGAGAAAATGTCAGACGCACAGAAAGAACTAATCGCTACGGTACAGCGTGCGCGGGAAGTCACTCGCCGACTTGGTTTGGGCAAAGTTTCAATCGGCCAAGCTATGGAAGTTCTAGCCACACGTTCTGAAAAGATAGAAAAGCTCAAAGGCACCAACATGCTGGTAGACGTTCCCAACGGGACGCGCTTGTCACGCAGCATAGACGTCGCTGATGAGTACGCTGGCAACGCGATGCACATGGGTACACAGCGCCGCCAAGGGCTTGGCACTTACACATCATACGGCAAGCAAGTCAAAGGTGGTGACGTCATAAAGAAAGCCCAAGGCATGGCTCGCCGTGCCAACAAGTTTGGCTTTACTGAGAAGCTCACAGAGATGGGCGTCAAGGTCGGCATCGACGGGCGCATGCACAAAGTCGGAATCGCCTTAAATGGCGTAAGCCAAATCTTTGATGCGGCGATTGCGGCTGCCAACAACCGACTGGTCAGAGACCCCATCAAGCAAGAGCGCAACGCCCAAGAGCTTGTGCCTTTGCAGGACATGGTCGCAGACATAAAGAAGGCTGAAAGCAAGATAAAAGCCCTCACCAAGAAAATCGACAATACGGACGACGAAGACAAGCTGACCAAGATGGAAGCGGATTTGGACGCAGCGAACATCGCGCTCTCAGACTTGAACGCGAAGGCGATCCCCATGGTCGACGTGTCTTATCGTGAGCGTGTAGAGTTACCTCGCCAAGCCCTTCAGCAGCGCATCACGGAACTCAGCCAGTCGACTGGCGTAGAGGCTGCGGGCAACCGCAAAGAAGTCTTCATGGCCGACGCATCAGTCAACCTCCTGAAGTCGGAGTTGGGCGCACTCAAAAAGCGGATGGCTAACATCGCACGTCGCAAAGATGCAGACGATGGCTCCAAGATGTCGGACGCTGAAGAGCAGCAAATCATGAAAGCCGTTCAGCGTATCACAGCACAGCTAGAAAAAGCTGGCGGCCCGACTGAGAAGGGCGCTGAGAAAGCCCTTCGCATGACCATGAGGGACAACATACGAGTTGAGCGTGCGGCTGAAGCCCAAGTTCGTGGTGAGGAAGTCCCCAAGGAAGATTTTGTCGGAGTAATCCCACCAGAAATTAAGTCTAAAGCACACGTCGTCGCCAACGAAACGCAGCGGAAGGCTTCCGCCGAAGCCCGCTTCTCTGCGCGGTTTAGGGATATTGCTGAATCAGACATGAGTTCGTTTGAAAAGAGCGAAGCCGTGGATGTTTTACGGAAAGAGTTTTCGGCTCACCTTGCCGCGACCAAAGCTCCTGACACAATCCCTGAGGGAAAGAAGCACAAGCCACACATAGTTGTTGTTGATGGTATCGAGGTCGACGTACATAACGACTTCACGTTCACCAAACAGGGCAACCGTACCCAAGTTGGGTTCGATGGGGAGACAGTCGGGACTATCGACGTTCTACCAAGCGGAGAGGTTCTTCTCACTAAGGCTGGCGGCGATGAGTTACTCAACGCTCGTAAGTTCTCATCGAAGTCCGAACTAAGAGACAAGCTGCCAGAACTTATCCGCGAGCGGATTGGCCGTAAGCAGGAAGCAACTCAAATGTTTGAGGAGCGCCCTGATGAGAAAGGTATGTCTTACGCCGAGCCCGATTGGACAAAGTCGGAAACTTACAAAGAAGAGACACCAACGCCTGCGACTCAGGTGGCAGACCCTATCGAAGATCCGATTATAAAGTCAGACCCAAACAACCCACTATCTCGCACGGTAGACGACTACGACTTACCTCCGGGCCGTGACATAGCTGTTCAGATAGTAGACCCCGACGCCGGAAAGGCTTACGGGCAAGTGCGGGTGTTCAGTCGCAAAACGAAGCAGTCCATTGGAGACGTTCTCAAAGCGTCTGCAAAGTTTCAGTACGTCGTCGGACACGTCCAAACTGGCACAGGTAGCAAGAGCTTTAACGCGCAAGAGACATTCCGCCCCTTCGACGCGCAAGAAGAGTTTGTTCCAGCATACAGCGCCGAGAAGGTTACGGTTGAGAAGTTTGACCCACGACTGGCAACGCAAAGTTCTAAGGTCAGGTCGAAGCGACCAACGTCTGTAGAGAAGGCTGCGGCTATCCCCGTAGACGCAGAGACATTGAGCTTCACGCCGCACACTGGCGAGAAAATCACGAATGTTGCTGAGCTTGCCCAATATGCGAACAGCCTAGACAATATTAAATGGCGCGACATGAGTACGCTCGATGAGTACCGCATGTACTTCGAGCTTCGCCAAAGGGTATCAACCGAGCTTCAGACCCGCTTACCAAACGGCTTGCGCCTCCCATCCCATACGATGCGTCAGTCTATGACCAACCTAACATCAATCATGGACAACCTGTCCCCTTCGGAGACGCAAGCGTCAGTAGATTTCATGATGCGGATAGCAAGATTAAACGGCGGGAAAGCGCCGATATTCTCGCAAGGTGCCGATGGTGTGCCGCCGAATTTCTCAACAGGTCAGAACAGCATAAACCTGTCCCGTGGTGGAGATGAGGGTTTAGACGGTAGAAGTCTCGGGCGTTTCGATGAGTCCACCTTACCGCAAACAATGATTGTGACCCACGAAATGGGCCACTGGATTTACTTCAACATGCTGGATGAGGCTGACAAGCTAGAGTTCTGGGGTGGTATGCAGAAATACTACGACGTCGACGGCCAGTTTTCTGCCGACGATCTAAAGCGACGTGGCGACATATTCGGAGATGGTGGCGCAACAAGTAATTCCCTTGAAAACCCTGCCGAGTTTTTCGCAAACCAGTTTGTGTTGTGGGCGTCTCGCAGTGGGATGGTTCCGAACTTATCCCTTTGGGACAAAGTGGCCAAAATAGGCGCAAAACTTTTAGACATGATTACTGGTAAAAACCAGTTGGAGTTGGACGGCGACTTGGTTCAGTTGTTCCAGCGAAAGCTACCCGTTCTTGGCGTAGACCCGGTGACAGGTGTCAGTAACAACGGCGTCAGCGCCTTCGCGCACCTAAAAGATTTCGGCAAGCAGTACGGCAAGGATGGTGGCAAAAAGGCTTACGTCTTCGGCAAGGCAATGGAAGACTTGGACGTTATGCGTGCGGACTTGCAGACCGCAATGGCTACAAGCATGTACAACGCCTCTGACGCCACGACTCTGGCCGAAACAATGCAGACCGCTGGGCGTAGGCTTTACGGTATGATTGGCGGAAAAACCAATACGACCCATCACCCTGACTATGGCAAAAGCAAAACGTCAATCGACGTCGATGGCAACAGTCGGCTGGTCGAGCAAGGCAACTCACGCCTGAAAGTGCTAGACCAGATGAACGCATATAACCGACTGGCCAAGGCCCAGTTTGCGGTTCACGACTTCATTAAAGAACTCCGCGAAGCTGGTGCAATGCGCGAAACCAAAGACGGCATCATCGGCAGCCTAGACCTGAACGAAGCACAAGCGGCCAGTATCGAAGAAACAATCTCACGCCAGTACGGTGAGCTAGAAAGCGGCGGTTCTTTTGACGCTCAGATGCAGGCTTTAGAAGCAATCCGAGAGCGTACCCCGTTCCGTGGATTAGAGACATCAGCGATCATGCACCTCCACCGTCTGAATCAAGAGATGATGCTGGCAATGGACGACATGATACGGGACGTGTCTCGCGCATACACTCGCCAAATACCTCGTTCTGGCAAAGAGTTTGTGACCGTCTCCATACAAGAAGGCGTGAACAAGGGGCGTATGTTCCAGTCGCGCAATAAGAGAACACGCGTACACCAGAAGAAGGCAGCCGACGCGGAGGCGCAACGCCAAGAAGACTACTGGGATATGAAAGGTTTTGTGCAGAAGGTAAACGCCGAGCGCATCCAGCGGCTTCAGGGCGAGGCTGACCCTGCGATCCTTGAGTCGCCTAAGTCTCTGGACACAGACGCCTTGGCTCGCGAAGGTATGGAGCTTCCTGAGGGCAGCAAGCGGCGGGCAGACATTGCTAACGAAATGAAAGACCGCACCAATGCTGTACCTAAAACGAAGGCAGAAATCACAGACTCGATAAGCGATACCGAGCGTCAAATCATGGAGGCGATTGTTGACGAGGAGTCGGCTCGCAAAGTTTTGAACACAGCGCTAGGCATGCAAAGCCAGCCAAATACTGGCACCATGGCTGCACGCATCATTGAGTTCGCGTCCAAGAAGCTACACGATATGGGCGTAGAAAACCCACTACCCGTTACGAACCCCAAGGTATCCGCTGCCATCGAGAAGGTGGCTGATAACAAGGCAGGGGTTGATGACGACATCGGGATCGACGCTGGCACGCCAGAGTCAATTAAGGTGTACGCACGGCAAGTCACTAATCGGGATGGCCGAGCTTCTTATGTAGGTCGGCAGGCGTTTCAGAGACTTAGCATATTGCTGGGTGAGGATAACGCCTTTGGGGAATACCAAAGCAACGTGCTACTGGCCCGATCCCCCGAAGAGTTTGGCGATGATGAGCTAACCCCAATTCCCACAGACAGTGAAATGTTTATCAGCGTGATAAAGCGCATGCGTAAAATTTCCAACGCCGCCGAGTCTGACCCGCAAGAGGCGAATAGGATGGTCGCGGAGTCGGTGTACCAAATGCTGGCCCCAAGCGAACAAAAGACAATCATGGAGTTCGCAGCCTTAAACGAGGTCGCACCCCAAGTCTTTTACGCAGAGCAAGTAAACAAGCTGTTAGCGCAAGGCAAAGTATTTGCCGAGGAAGGTGCTGGAGCAACACCAGCGTCACGGAAAATGATACGCCAATTACAGCAGGGTGCAGAGCAAGTCGCGTTTGTACTGAACGGTCTTTCCGACTCTGAAGGTCAGGTCATGAAAATGGCTTATGGCGACATGTTTGCACCCACCCGTATGAAGTCACCACACATGAACGCAGCCGACGCAGTAAACCGTAACGCGGTAAGCCCAGTCGTCGCAGGGAAGTACGCTCAAGAAGTCGTGCGCGGAATGACGGGTAGAGTGGAGACAGCAGCAAGAGAGTTCTTAGGTATCACGCCAGCGGAGCCAATGGGCCGCTACGTTATGTTCAATCGTGCAGAAAACTCAGAGGTCAACGGCGTAACTGTATCACAAGATGGTACATACGGCACGGGCATCTACCTGAAGGAGCCGGGTCGAGTCGAGAGCGACTACAACCCCGACACATTCCAAGCCGAAATGAGCGCCAAGATAAATGAATCTGGACTGACTGGTGAGGCTCGCGAAGCCGCTCTGGACTCTGCCAAACTAATCACTGGCCTTCGAGAGCGCATCAAGACCGCGTCTAACGGAGCCAAGTCCAAATCCCACATCCGCGACCTCCTTTACATGGAGGACTTGCAGTGGAAGGTTCTGCGTAGTCTCGCGCCTTTAATCCCAGACAACAAGGTCTCGCCCGTACTTGTACGAGTCTCGAACACTTTCGATATGACGGGCAAAGGTGACTACACAATAACAGGCGATACGTCCAACAGTATCGGGCATTTATTGTCTGACATGGCTGGCGTTGGCCTTGTTGATGAGAGAGGGGTTCGTCGTTTAATCCAGACATTGCCTCAGAACTTCACAGGCAGAGACTTCCACTCGGCACTGACACACCCTGAGGTCGGGGTGATGCACCTAGACGGTAATTCTACGGACTCGACAGATGCCATCAATAAGCTGAACGAGTTCCTCTTGGACTACGGCTACGACTCCATCAATACAGACGATGGAATGGTGGTGTTCGGAGAGGGTAACGTGCGCCACGTCAAGCACGGGTTCACAGAGTCGGAAGCAGTCGGGCATTTACCTGAACTGCACGGCGGAGACACGAAGACTACGGGCAATATTGTCATGGAGATGTACTACCGCAACGAACCACTCGGCAAAGGGTTTGCCCCCGGTGTAGCCAAAGAGTTGGAACGGTCTGGTACTGCACCTTCAGTCTCCCAACTGGCCTTGAAGATTATGAAGAACCAAGAGCTAGACCCGACTGACGTTGAGAAGGCCAGCATGTTCTCAAGCGTGCGTAACTTCTTTACTGAAAACTCACGACTGTTCCGCTCGCAAGGCGCTAAGTGGTTTGGGGATACACTCAAGCCAGTCAATGGCGTTGGCTTATTCGAGCGCCACGACGTCGAGTTGAACAACATTGTGTCACCAATCTACAAAGAACTGAACAAACTCCCCGGCAGCAAGACTGGCTTCAGTCGTTGGGCTAGGAAGAATGTTGAGTTTATCAACGCTATCGGACAACCCGCGAGCCACAAGCGCGTAATGGACGCCCTTAGGTTAGGTCGCGCCGCAGTCGAAAGGCTCGACCCGCAAGAACGGACAGTGGCAATGAAGATTGCCTCCGCGTTTGAGGCGGAGCTTGTACGTCTGCGCGAGATGGGTATGCCAGTAGGTGACGCCCGCCGCTACGGTAACGACTTCTATGTCCCACAGGTTTGGGACTCAGAGGTTATACTAGCGAACCCCCAAAAGTTCAGAGATGGTCTACGCAATTTCTTCTTGCGTGAGCAAAGGCGTCCAGACTTTGAGGGAGAAGTTAAAGATGGGAACCAGATAGACAATCTAGTCGAGAGTTTGTTCGGCAGAATGACTGGTGAAGGCGGTATCCTAGATGGTACTGACGTCTTGACCAAAGCTCTGTCCGACCCAATGGCAACTCGTATGCTAAGGCTTTCCGGGTCAGATTATCCAGAGCTTTCGGAGTTTCTTGTAAACGACTTGAGCGGGATACTGGCTAAATACTTTGACCGCACAGTACGCAAGCGCCAACTGTCCGCAAAGTTTGGGCTCCAAGGCCATGGCTTCGATACATATAAGACGATCATACAGTCGGGGCCGGATTCGGCAGCCGAAATACTAATGAGCAACCAAAACTTGGTCATGCACAGAGGCACTCTGAAAGGCAAAGCACAAACAGAGAATTTGATTGTACCGAGATTGTCGATAGACAGAGATGCCGCGATGGATTTGATACGTCGCGTCAAAAATAAATTGGCAGAGGACGAGGTAAGCGGAAAGCAAAAGGCACGGGACATCCTGCTCAATGCGGCTGAAATTTCCACAAGGGACTTCCCGCAATACAGGGTTCGAGTCGACGCTATAGTGAACGCTCTAAGCGACTTCCCTCAAGGCAACGCTCCGCGCCGACTGGTCTCCCAGATGGAGAACATGAATAACGTCTTGAACAAGCGGCCTATAGACGGCTCGTCTGGCGCAGAGTTGCAGCACAAGTTCACACGCAACATGAAGGCTTTCAACTCCGTGTCGCTACTCGGCTTCACAACGCTCACCTCATTGCCTGATATTGCGCTGCCACTAATCCGAAGCGGAAATATGCGGGCGTTTGCCACAGCTTGGTCGAAGTATGCGACAGACCCAAATTACAGGGCCGCCGCTAAAAACATCGGTGTCGGAATAGAAAACCTACTGCATGACCGCATGGTGCAAATGGGCGGGGAAGGCTCACAGAAATTCACAAACGCCTTCTTCAACTTCACACTACTTACACCGTGGACAAGCATGCAGCGGGAAGTCGCTGCGATGGTTGGCTTCGAGGCAATGAAGACTGAGATCAACCGTGCAGTGAGCATGCGTATGAACGGCAAGAAAGATAGCCGTGGATACCGCAAGGCCGTTAGGTTCTTGGAGCGTTACGGCCTGACCGGGGAGAACTCACAACACGACTTCCTCGCACCCGGAAGCTACATGCTTGACGACTTGCCAGATAACGAGCTTGTGCAGAACCAAGTCAAAGCTGCGATGCTGCGCTTTACCAACGAGGCAATCTTTACGCCGAACCCGAATGACATCCCGATGTGGGCGCAGACCCCTTGGGGTTCGATGATGTTCCAACTGAAGTCGTTCCCACTGATGATGTCTCGACTGTCACTCGACGTCATGAATGAGGCGCGTCACGGAAACTTAAAGCCTCTCACCTACATGGCCACAGCCGGAGTTGGTTTGGGTATGCTTTCAATCGGCGTCAAAGACATCGCCCAATCTCGCGGTGGTGAAGATCAGAAAAGCGCGGAGTTTAGGGAACGTGCGCTTAGCAAGATGCTGCCAGTAGAGGAAGGCGGAGACTACGACGAAAGACTTGGTTGGTATATGGAGGGTCTCATGGCAATGGGCGGGCTCGGTCTATTTGCTGAGCTTCTCTACAACACAACAGCACAGTTAGATAATGGCAAATACGGTTACGTCCGCACCATGTCGTATGTGTTCGGGCCTTCAGTCGGGGTCACAGAAGCAGCCTTCGATGTCGCTGCGGGCGTTGGCGAAGCGGTGGCTGGCGACGACGAGAAGAACTCAAAAATGCGACAGGGCATCCGCACAGTCGCAAGCCGCATACCAGTTCTGGGTGGTAGGAAAGACTTCAGAGAAGGCGGCGCTGACCTCGCAGGCGAAGCGCGTAAGGGCGGTGGCAAAGCTAAAGGCTTTGGCCAAGGCTTTGGCGGCTCCTTTGGTAATGGGAAATTTGGCTCATGACAGACTTCATAGACAAGCACAAAGTTCTTAGGCGGCTCATGACGATCATGTTCATGATTATGTCTTGGCGTTGCGCCGAGTGGTTCATGGGGTTGACCGAGCCGTCTGCCGTTCAGGCAGGGTTTTCGGCAACCGTGATAGGTGCAATGACTGGCGCTTTCGCTATCTGGATGGGGAGCGAAACAAAATGATGGATGTCTTTTTACTGCTGGTCTTCCTCGGGACTGGCGAAGACAGGAAGTTAGACAGTGGGAACATGCACTTCTACAGCATAGACCGCTGCAATTATTTCGCGAAACATATCTCCAAGCGGTACGGGAACTACGGCTATCAGGAGCTTTTGGACAAGAGGGACAGGGTAACATCTTACTGCGTCCCACGAAACGTCGACCCTAAAACAACAAAGGTATATCCATAATGTGGACAGCACTTATAGGCCCAATCTCAGAACTCGCAGGCACGTTCCTCAAAGGCAAGGTCGATAAACAAAAGGCCAAGTCGACAGTCGCGATGGCGCAAGCCGAAGCCAAAGCTGAAGTCATGAAGAGTGCGGCCATGCACGACTCCAAATGGGAGCTTGTGATGGCGGAGGCAACTAACAATTCTTGGAAAGACGAGGTGGTAACAATAGTTATTTTGGTTCCATGCGTCTTGGCCTTCATCCCCGGGATGGAGGAAGTTGTCGAGTCGGGGTTCCAGCGACTTAGCGAGCTACCCGAATGGTATCAGTACCTTTTGTTTTTAACCTGTAGCGCCGCGCTCGGAATCCGTGGCCTAGACAAGTGGAGAAAGAAATGACTTTTAGATTATCGAGCAGAAGCCTGACAAGGCTGGCGGGTGTCAACAAAGAACTAATCAAGTGCGTTGAGCGTGCCATAGTTTTAACTGAGGTAGACTTCGGAGTTACTGAAGGTCTCAGGACTGAGGCTCGCCAGATAGAACTCAAGCTCAAGGGCAAATCACAGACGCTAAAGTCCAAGCACATCATTGGCAATGCAGTCGACTTGGTTGCCTATATTGGCTCAGACGTTTCATGGGAATTAAATCTTTACGACAATGTGGCAGACGCCATGAAGGAAGCCGCGACTGAACTCGGGCTGCCTCTACGCTGGGGGGCTGCATGGCACATCAACGACTTCACAAAATTTGAAGGGACGATGGAGGAGGCCATGATGGAGTATATAGATTTGAGGCGCTCGCAAGGTAGACGCCCATTCATCGACGGCCCTCACTTTGAGATTGGAGAATAGGATGTACACAGTAAAATCAGGCACGCGCTCAGTCGGAAATGTCAGTAGCGCATCTCGCCCTACACAATACGCTAAGGCTGGCCAAATTGGGAACATGAAAACCAATGGCTGCCCGTGCGTGACAGGTGAAAACAAATACGCCAAGACGGCTAAGAAGCCGAAAAAGCGGTAGTCGTTTAGATGGAACCAATCAGTGCGGCAATGGCAGCAGTAGCAGCCATAAAGACAGGCATAAAGCTAGGTAGAGACATCCAATCAATGGGCCGCGATGTCGGCAAACTTTGGGGCGCTATCGACGAAGTAAATGCTACGCACTCAAAGAAGAAACGCAACCCATTCAGTAGTGTGGAGGAGGAGGCTATGGATACGTTCATGGCCAAGACCAAGGCCGCCGACTTGGAAAAAGAACTTCGCGAGATAATTATTGGAACCCGTGGCTTAAACGCATGGCAAGAACTCATTAAACTGCGCGGCGAGATACGCACACGAAAGAGGCTAGAAAAAGAAGCGCTATTAAAAAAGAGACGGCAGATGGTGGGGATCGCGGTTGGAAGCGTGGCCCTGCTCGCGGGCATCGCTGGCTTAATCGTGTTTGTTCTTTGGTTGCTGGCCCGCCACAACGCCCCAGTTTTTTAGGGCATTGTCGATCTGAGAGAACAGCCCGTAGGGGTTATTCATCTCATTGATGATTGTGACGTCAGGGTCATCGGGTAAGTTCTCGCTTCGGTGCCTGTCTTCTCTGCCGGAATCCCTCGTCTGAAGCTGAATGACTAACCCCCCCAACTTCCTGACCCTCTGAGTTTCGTTCTCGAAGCGACAGTCGTCTACTACGACTGGCATCCCTGCCGCCAGAAGCGTCGTCACTCGCTGCTCCCAAAGATTTCCCCAGATGTCTTCGCCTATGCAGTCGCGACCCCATTCCGTCCCCAAAGTTTGCATCGCCCATCGCGGTGTCCTTCCACACAATAACTCCGAGGGCGTATGTTTTAAGTCACCCTCAATCTCTTCTTCGTTTAAGCCCATGACCCTCAACATATCCTTGAGCGGGCCAGCGAATTTAGAACGAGTATAACCTAAACCATCGACCAAGTAGTCCGCAGCGAAAGTTTTTCCCGACCCCATGTATCCAGAGAAAGCGACCAGCCTCATTCTTCAAGTAGCCTGATCTTTAGTTCAGCAATCTCACGACTGACGAACTTGAGCTTGTCCAACGCTTTACGTCGGTCACTGAACGAATCTGTACTCGCCTCCTCGCCCATCTCGATGAGCCATTCGATGTCCCTGACCCGAGTCTTTATGCTATCAATCGAAAACTCATGCTCGATAATTTCTTTTTTTATTTGCAGTCGCTTGTCTGACATGGTCACGCTCGCTCCTTCGGTTCATATAATTTCCAGTTCGTGCAATGTAGGCCGTCACAAACATCACACTTAAACTCACCGTCGTTCTCCGCCCGGCTATTGCCACAAGTCCTGACAGACCTCTCAGTCGGAGCGTCCTTGTTCCAGCAAGCGCCGCGCTTGAAGCAGCCCTTACATCTCCAGTCGCTCTCATCAGTTGCGACCTTGGCAGCTTCATTCCGCAACACCCTCTCGACCTTTGTGGTCAAGAACGAGTACCTGATGATGTCGAACTCGACGTACTCATGGTGGTAGGCAGATGTATTTTTGTTGTAAGCGACTAGAACAAAACGCTCTATCCCGCTCAAGCCCATCATAAACTGCATTTGGTCAAAGTAACTCGGGTGACTTCCTTTGATGCCTTTGCGTATGAACTCTTTGTGCTTGTTGTCGTTCATCGACTTGATCTCAAGACCGACTGTCTCACCGTCCAACTCAATCAGCCCGTCCGCGTTACCCATTACTAGGCCGCCGTACCCCTCGAAGCGCCACTGCTTACCTGACAGTGGGTCGTTCTCCATCACATGCAAGTCGGCCTTTCTCATGTCCTTTACCACGTCGTACTCGATGCGGTGGCCATCGCGGAAGATGCGCTGGAGTCTTGAGTCGGGCGGTGTGTCTGGGTATCCTCGGAAGCTGAACGCTATCGAAGCCTCGCACTGCTGGCCTATGCCAGATGCACCGATGTATTGGCGGGCTTTTTGGTCGCGTGGCTTCGCAAAGGCTTTCTCAATCAGGTCTGTAATATCTGTCATAATCATCACTTAAAGTTAGGGGGGCAAATCCGCCCCCCTATGCTACGACTAAAACGGAATCTCGTCGTCCATATCAACCTTCGGAGCCGACTGATTTTTAGAGGCACCCGATGACCCGCCAATCTCTGCTGGGTCAAAAAAGCCTTTGACTGTTGAGCCTGACCGAGTCTCGCCATCCTTTTCGTAACTGTCATGCACAACCCGCACCCCCGGCTTCAGCCCTTTCAAGGAGCTAATATCGCTTGGGTTGTCAGGTGTGGCATGCCCACCAAAAGTCAGCATGGCCTTCAACTGTTCCCGACCAATGCGGGTAGCCTCTGCCGACGAAGGCAGATGCACGTTAAGCCATACACGGATAGTCCCGCCACCCGCCAAGTCGTTTAGAGAAACTTCAATTTGCTTGCCCCCTGTGCGTGTGTCGCGCAGCGCCGCGTCCGTGACTTCGCAATGATAACGACCCGGCTTGAGCGTGTTGCTTCCCGAGGAAATTTGTACACCTGATAAGTTTAATTGATCGAATGAAAATGACATTATTGGTTCTCCTGTTCTTCGCTGGTTTCTGTTTCGGATTCTTTTAGTTTGGCAAAGTCTGCATCGCTCATGTCCATGCGCTTAAACAAGTCGACCACACTGCCAGTCTGTTCCCATGGCCTAAGTCGACGCTTCTCATCGCGAACCTTGCCCTTCCAACCGCGCACCTCATCAGTGACGATGTACCTCACGACTTTCTGGCCATCAGCCTTGTTGCCTGAGGTGCTTCTGATGCCTGCGAAGACGCAGTCAAAGATGCCCGGGAGTTGCTGCATGCTGGCCTTACCGTCAATCATCGGCCAGTATTCTGTGTTGCCGTTGTCGTCGGAGTTTTCTTTAGCAAGCGCAGTTACCATGACGTGCATCGGCATATCGCGTATCGCTTTGCATGCCCCGACTAGCTGAGCCGCATGATTAGCCCAAGCCTCGAAGTTGTTGGCGGGCTTGCCCTTCTTCTTGGCATCAGCTTCAGCGGTAGCTTCAGCGTGTTGCTTAGAATAGTTTGATAGCTCAGTGAGCGAGTCAATGCCTATCCACTTGTAGTTCTTTGACTTGAAGTCGGGAGTACGCATCCACTTAAAAATATCCTTGAATGAATACTCATTCAGCGCGGGATCGGTGCCACCGTCCCAAGACGTGAATGGCAGATAGTCAATGCCTGCGCTGCGGATTGAAGACAGACCGCTCTCACCAGATATGATGAAGCCTTCGCCGTAGTAGTCTTGGTAGTGGCGGAACTGGGTGGTCTTCCCCCACCCGTGGCTGCCGTAAAGCAAACACTTTCTGTATGAAGTCGTGTGGTCTTGAGTGTTCAATGGTTTGAACATCAGTTGCCCTCCGTGATTGAGATTTTTGCAGAACCGGGCTTACGGGTAAGTGCTGGTAGCAGGATTCTTTTCTCCTCATCCTCCAAGCCTTGGAACTTGCGCTTATCCACCGACATTTTCTTAGTAATGTGCGGGGGTGAATCACCATCAGAGGGGTAAAGGTCAGCGATAATCTCGCTGTCCCACGTCCATCGCTCTGGTCTGTTGATGTGAATTGTAAGTTTGTTACTCACGGCTAACGACTGCTCTCCTGACGTCTCAATAAATTCGGACAGAATTTTATCAGACAGCACGGTCATGCGTGATTCAATCTGCTCCTTGCGTTCAACAAGAACCCGATACTCTTCGGCTATGTCTGCTAGGGGCGATGATTGGTTTTTTTCTTCTGTGTCCCAGTCACTCATGGGCGGTCTCCTTAATGTTAAAGTTTACAATCATGGTTACGTTCACTGAACATAAACAAGTTACACATCTAACACAACTGTAAAGCTACCAACTTTGTGTCACTTATTGCACAGCAGCGTTGCAGACGTGTGACGGTAACGGTACAACCTAGTAATAATCAACAGAAGGAACGCTATAAATGAGCTTGGTTTTTAACGTCAGGCGTCTCGTTGACGACTGCGGCGGTGTTCGCGAGGTCGCGAAGATCATGGGTAAAAGTAGGACTGCCCCGTACCGCTCTATGCGGACAAACTACATGGGGACAAACGTCCTCGCGAAAGTCCTTGAGGTTAATCCATCACTAAATCTCAACGAATACTTTGAAAGGACAGACAGTAAATGACTACCCACACACACGACGATTGGTTTCAAGCCCTACACAATGAAGCGATGGCTGCGCTTGATCGTGGCTGGAACGTAATACCAATTTCAATCACCAGTAAAAAACCTTTGATCGAATGGAAAGAATACCAGACGAGCGAAGTCACAGCCGACATGGTGGACGACTGGTTCGAGCATGGCGCACCCACTAAATCAGGGACAAGGGTCAAGCCTTTCAATCTCGCGGTTCTAACTGGTGCCGTCTCAGGTATCGTAGTTGTCGACTGCGACAACATTGAGTCGGTTCAACACGCAGAGAAACACGGCATGACGACACCGTTTTCTGCGCGAACTTCTAGGGGTAGACACTTTTATTTTGCACACCCCGGCGGCGGTCAGCGATTTGGAAACAAGGTCGGGTCTAACCCACGCGACTGGCCAAGCGTCGACGGCTTAGATTTTCGTGGAGACGGGGGCTATGTTTTAATGCCACCATCCGTAAGGCTCTCCACCGAAACGGATGGCTCGGTTGAGTTCACATACCACTGGGAGTTGCCGCAAGGTGCCGACTGGGACGACTTGGACGCGCACGTCTGGGCTGGCGCTCCAACTGATGTCTCCCCCCCACATGAAGGGGAGTTCTCTTTCGGAGCGCTCAACTTAACGAATGTAAAAGTTCATAACCCCGACGAGGGTGCGCCGATATATGACCAGACTAAAATCAGAGTCGCGCACCTTGGCCGCAAGCTGAGTGATGGCGATGGGTGCGATGCGCTTATGGTCAGCTTTTGTGGTCAGAAGGTACGCCAAGGTTTGGAGCCACTAGACTTGTGGAAACAGGTCTTTGACTTTCATGAAGAGTTCTTTAACAGCGCTGGCTACACAGGCCAAGAGACCAACGACTGGCTGAAAGAAAAGATACGGTCAGCGTTGTTCATGGACAGGCGTAACCACGCCGCCGACTACGACAAAGATGGCAACCGCATACAAGAAAAGAAAGAAGACAAGAAGGTCAGGCTTGGACGACTTCGTCCTGTTGTGTCTGGAGATGTTGACCGTCTTCTCGACACACTAGGCGACGTGGAATACTGGGCCGACCCTTTGATTCCTGCGGCTACGATAAGCCAAGTGGTCGGTTATAACGGACACGGTAAGTCATTCTTTCTTGCGGCTCTACTAACCTCTATGGCGGCGGGACGCCAAGACTTCGGGCCTTACTCCACACCCAAGCCAGCGAAGATATTCTATTTGGACTACGACAATCCAAGCCGAACAATTTTGCACCGCTTCAAAAACTTTACTCAGATGTTTGGCGACACTGGAACAAACTTTAACTTGTGGTCGCCAGCACTTATATCACATGAAGACGGGGGCGAAATGAACCTCGGCACTGAGGCGGGGTTCAGCCTGTTGGGCGAGTGGCTTGAAGTCGTTCAGCCAGACATCGTTGTGATTGATACATGCAGAAATGCGTTTGGTGGTCTTGAAGAAGCGAGCGCATCCGAGTGGTTCAAGGTGAACCATGTAGCCAAATCAATACGCACCAAGTTTGGCGCGTCAGTCGTGCTGGTTCATCACCGAAACAAGCCGGGAGAGTCCGGGCTGGGCCGGGAGGCTGGATCGACAGCACAACTTACAGACATTGATACTCAGATCATGGTCACGCAAGTCTTGCGCGAGAAGCAAGAAGCCAAGACGAAAGCTGGGCTACTTGATGCCGACCTAAGTGTGTACGATATGGGTGGCCAAGAACACTCACCTTTCGGATACCTTGAAGCAAGACTTGAGC